>JAEEGI010010254.1_pt1 | contig 20361 bp, 8 predicted proteins | sample 8958751 | NCBI WGS metagenome assembly JAEEGI01 (sample SAMN16246545, study PRJNA631951) | gut metagenome | biome: gut microbiome; feature: rumen; material: KS-attached | host: Bos | place: Iran: Karaj | collected 2018-10 | reverse complement strand
TACTTCCTATTATATCTTCTGAAATTACTTGTTTTATTAATTTATTAAATAATCTTTTATGTATTAAGCATTTTTTAAATCTATAAATATTAAATATTTAGTGAAAAAAATTTTTTTTTAATTTTTTTACCCAAAAATCCGAACACCCGGATTTGAACCAGGGACCCCTTGATATCTATGTAACCTCTACAGTCAAATGCTCTTCCAGCTGAGCTATGTTCGGATTATACTAATTCAATAAAAGTATTATATTTAATTAAGATTTAGAAAAATAAATAAGTATAATAATATTATAATTTATATTTATAATATAAGCAAAATTAATTCTTTTTAAATTAATTATTAATTTATTTATATTTAATATATACAATCAAAAAAAATTAATGAGAAAAAAAGTTTTTATATTATTCATATAGATGATAATTTTATATTAATATTTTATCAAATGTATTTGTTGATTCTACAATATTTTTTTCCAATTTATATGTTATATTATATAATTTTTTCCTAAATTTTTCAATTGGTTTTAAATTAATTAATTTATCAATTTGATCACTTTTATTAGGATTAGTATATAATTTACTTGTTAAAATATCAAATTTTTCATATAAATTGGTGTTATTATTTAATCATTTATTCATTTTTTGTTTTTAATCTTCAATTGATGATTACTTTTTATTATATATTTATTTTTTTTTGTTCATATTTTTTAACGCATGTTTCCTCTAAAAGTTCATTTTGAAAAAAATATTTATTCTTCCTAAGTCATTTTAATCTTTTTATTGATTTTTTATTTCTAATAATATATTATAACTTCAATTATTAAGTTTAATATTATTTTCTCAGAATATATAGTTTTATATTATTCATTTTTAAATTATTTGTTTATAGTGTCATGCTTTGTTCTCAAATGAAATCTTAAAAATTTTTGAAGGAAATTCACATTTAAAAAATATAAATAAAAGAAAGATAAAAAATATATTTTACTTTTATTAAAAGGGCATTTATAAGGAAAAACTTATTTTTTTATTTATCTATAAAAAGAGAAAACTTAATCAATTGAAGCAATTCAAAATTCAAAAGAAAAACATAAATTATACACTGAATAAGATAAAAAATACTAATAATGATAAGATAGATAATTTATTAAATGATAATAAAATATAAAATGAATACAACAAATTTTAAGAAAATGTAATATCTAAAATAATATTAGAATTAGTTACTCATAAAACTCTTTTCTAAATCATATAATTCACTCAAAAAAAAAAATGAATTAATATATTAATATTAAGTTTTTAAATTATAGGTGACAATTGAAAAAAAATTATTTAAAAATAGTTAAAAATCTTGTATTGGATAAAATTTATGACATTTACCTTATCAATAAATTAAGTCATTCTATTAATTAAATAATTTTTTTTTCAAAAAAAGATTGAAAAATAAAAAATAAAAAAATATTCATAAATGTAATAAAAATTAATGATAAAATATTTAAGATTTATAATTATTTTATTTTTTTATTTTTATTAATTAAAAAAATAAAAAAAGAATATTTATATAATTTTATAAAAATGACTAACCAAGTATCATTAATTAATACTAGTTCAATTATCACAGATAATAATATAGAAGATAATAAATTCGCAAAAATTAATAAATCAAATACATTAATTTTAAAATTAAAAGTAAAATCTCCTAAAAAAAATAGGAGATTTTTACATAGTTCATCAATTGAAACGACATATAAATCAAATGAAGATTCCCAAATTAGAAAAGATTTTTTTGGAGTTGAAATTTGTAAAAAAAATAAAGGTAAATTTAGAGTAACATTTGCAGATGAAGTTAATAATAATGATGATTGTTTAGTTGATATTATTCCGGTTGAAAATTATAAAATATATAATTATGATATTTATAAAAGAAAAAATGATTCGAAAAAAGAAACAGTAATGTGTTCAGGATGTTTAATTCTATGAGATTTTAAATCTATGTTATTTTTTATTGATATATAAATATTCACCTTTGCTTTTTACAAATGATACAAAATCTATTATCAAAATACTTGTAAACCTATACAGTTATTTTTTTTTAATTATATTATGATAGATTATAAATTGGAAATATATTGTTACATCAAATATTTTTTATAAGCCATTTTTAAATTTGTTGTTTATATTGTAAAATAAAATTATATATTTCTTTAATAATAAAAAACGAATATTAATTATAAAAAATAAAACATTTCTTTATAATTAAAAAATTCTAAAACCTAAAAGAAAAAATTAAATAAATGGAAGGATTTCAAATATTAAAAAAACTAGGAGAAGGAGCATATTCTATAGTATTAAAAGTAAGAAGAAATTACGATAATAACATCTATGCTTTAAAAAAAGTAAAACTTCTCAAATTATCAGAAAAAGAAAAAAACAATGCACTAAACGAAGTTCGTATATTAGCAAGTGTAAAAAGTTCCTTTGTAATAAGTTATAAAGAAGCATTTTTTGATGAAAAAGAATCATGTTTAGGAATAGTAATGGAATATGCAGATAAAGGGGATTTATATCAAAAAATAACAGAATATAAAAAAACAGCAATGTTATTTGAAGAAAGTGATATATGGAGAATATTACTTCAATTAATAAAAGGTTTAAAATCTTTACATGATTTAAAAATATTACATAGAGATTTAAAAAGCGCAAATGTATTTTTATTTTCAGATGGTAGCGTAAAATTAGGAGATTTAAATGTATCAAAAGTAGCAAAAAAAGGTTTAGGTTATACTCAAACAGGAACTCCATATTATGCAAGTCCTGAAGTATGGAAAGATCAACCATATAATAATAAAAGTGATATATGGAGTTTAGGTTGTGTTTTATATGAAATGATTACTCTTCATCCTCCTTTTAGAGCTGAAAATATGGAAGGTTTATTTAATAAAGTTATTAAAGGAAGATATAAAAATATTCCTAATAGATATTCTTCTGATTTAAGTGAAATTGTTAGATTGTTAATTCAAGTTGATCCTGATAAAAGACCTAGTTGTGATGAATTATTAAGAAATAATATTATTATGAAAAGAATTGAGTATTTTAAAAGTTTTTGTGGAGATGATGTTAATGAAGATCAAGCTCTTTTGAAAACTATTGTTATTCCTAAAAATTTAATTTTTCTTGGGAATAATTTACCTGAACCTAATTATATTAAAAAAAAATTTAATTCTTATACTAATTTAAAAAATGCCAATAACGAAGAATTTAATGAAAAAGAAAAAGAAAAAAATAATACAAATAATAAAATTAATATAGGATTAATTAAGGATGAGATACCAGATAATATTTCTAATTGTGAGAATAATAAAAATGAAGATGAGAAAAAAGTAAATGAAAATAAAAAAGATGAGGAGAACAAAATAAATGAAGAAGAAGAAAAAATAAAAGAAGAAAAGGAAAAAAAAGTAAAAGAAGAAAGAGAAAAAAAAAGAAGAGAAGAAAAACAAAAAAAAGAACATGATATGAAAATAAGAGAAAATGAATTACAATTAAAAAAGCAATTAGAAGATAAAGAAAAAGAAGCTTTAAAATATAATCAAGCAATTAAGAATATTCAAGAAGATTCAAAAAATACAAGTAAAGAAGTAACACAAAGAAGTCACAAAAATATATTAAATAATAAGCAATCACATAAAAAAATAATTTTACCAGAAATAAGAAATTCATATGATATTACTCCAATTAATTTAAATTATAATAATAATATTAGACCAATTTATGATGGTTATAATAGAAGTAAAAAATATAGAATATTATTAAGTAGCGAAGAGGAAGAAATTAATAAATTATATAAAATTTATGCTCCTGTTTTAAAACCTCAAAACAAAATACCAAGATATATATATAATAATAATTTACAAATTAAACATGTTCCTAAACCTTATAATTATTATAATAATATTAAAAAAAATAATGAAAGATATAATGGTGGAAGAAGATTAAATCCTATTGCAAGGAAATATTTTAATAATTTGTATTAAAGAGAATTCATCTATTTTTTTATTATTAAATATTAATTATTAATATTATTTATAAATCATTAAATTTTTTTTCAATAAAAATTAGGTATTTTTTAAATATTAAATTTAGGCCCGCACGAAGAGAAGGATCATTTTTTTATATTATAGTATAATCACATTAAATTTATCCTAACCTAAATATAAAATCCTAAAAATGAAATAATATTTAAGCTCATAATTTTTATATAAAAAAGTAAAAAATTCTTATGGTGGGCAATATATTAAATACCACAGAGAAAAAATTTTAATAATATATTTTCAAAAATCTTAAATGAGTTCAAATTTTTATTCAATTTTGGATGATGATTTATCTGATTATTCAACAAATATTGAAAAAAATAAAAATATAGAAAAGTCAAAATCAAATAAAAGGAAAAGGAAACATAATAAAATGCACAAAGATAATATAAGAAGTAATATTTTGACACATTTTATGAAATTTTCATTCCAATTTGTTGAAGGTGAAATTAAAAAAATTAACCCTGATCATAAATTAAAAAAAATTAAGTATAGAGAAGGATATTTAAATCTCTCTGCTATAAAAAATTTATTTGAAAAAAATGTAGACAATTATTTTTATTGTAATGTTTCTTCGAGATATAGAACAAATAGAAATGAAAATGAAATAATTTTTGAAAATATCAAAAATTATATATCAAATGACTTTTTAAATATGAAATTGAAAGAGATATATGAAAAATATTATCTAAAAGAAAATGAATATGTTTTAAAAGAAAATTCAACAAATTCTCTCAAATTGGAAAATTTTTGTTCTTTATTAAATAAATATAAAAATCAAAAAAATTATGAATATTATGAAAAATTAAAAAATACAGGAATAAATTTAATTGAAGATTTAAATAATTCAATAAAAATTGCTGAAAATCAGAAATTTCTTTCAAAAAAAAGAAATATAATGATAAAAAAATATCAAAATGAAAAAGAATATGAAAAAGATTATAAAAAAGAAACCAGTGAAGAAAAAACTGTGGGTTCTACTCTTTGTGTACCTTTTGATTCGTATTTAAAAGAAGATGAAAAAGATTATAAAATAGAAACCAGTGAAAAAAAAAGTGTGAGTTCTATTCTTTGTGTACCTTTTGATTCGTATTTAAAAGAAGATGAAAAAGATTATAAAAAAGAAACCAGTGAAGATGAAAGTATGGGTTCTATTCAAAAAGATATTAATATTGATGGTTATTTTGATATTTATTTAAACCAAACTACTTAATAAAATCAAAAGAAAAAAAATGGTAACAGCCATTTCAAAAAAAAAGGTAATCATTCAAATTTAATTATATTATTTATTTATTTATTTTTCTATCATAATATTATTAATTTAACATTAAAATTTGATATTTATTTATATATTTTTTTATATAATATATAGATTTTTTTATTAATTAATATAATTTATAATTAATCAATTATAAATTAAATTTCTAATCATAGTTTTTTTAATTGATAATTAAAATTAAAAGGTGAATTTTTCTTTAATTTTTTAATTCATTATAAACCTATATCACCTTTATATTTAGTTAATAAATGATTTATGTGAATATAGGGTTTCTAACTCAATCAATTATTTGTTTGATTTTTTAGGATATTATTTTTGGCCTTTATTTTAATATCTTATATTAATGAATCATTTAAATTAGTTAATTTAGTATATAATGAGTTTTTTTCTCTCTTTTTTTTTACTAAAATGTTTTTTGACTGTAATGTATATTTAAACTATTATTTCTTGCTTTAATATAAAATATCAATCTATTTTAATATTAAATACTATTCTGATTTATTATTTACCTTATAATTCTACTAATACTCCTATTGTTTAATTTAATATAATTTTTGAGTTTTTTACCATAATTTATCTATTTTCGATATCATTTGGCAGTGTATTTTTGTAATTTATCAAATTTTATTTATTAGATACTATGATATTCTGAAAAAATCATTATTTGTGTTATTTTATTACTGAACTTATAAATTGATTTTTATTTACACTTTAATAAAGTGAAATTCATAATTTATATTTTTTTAAACCATTATATAACACTATTTATTACCTAATTTTCCAAATAATAAAAAAATTAAGGAAAAAACAATGAATTATTGAGAAGGTTCCACCTTAAAACTTAGTGAAGTTAAAAATTATATTAAAAGATTTTTTTTTAAGAAAAGTTTATTTTAATAAATAATTTTCTTCCAAAATGGAAATATTACCTTCTTCTATTTTATGTGAAGATGAATATTACAGCAAATTTTAACATTAAGTTATCAATTTTTTAAATTGAATTTAAATTTTCTGTTGAGTTTATCTAATAATATAGTTTAAATATTAATTTTTAAGTAGGAATATTTTTAAAAAAAATAGTAAAATTGATTTATTAATTATTTTTCTTTGATTGAAAATATTATTTTATTATTTTCTATTTTATTTATATTTTATCAAAATATTCATTTGAAAAATATTAGCAATTCATTTTTATTTTTAAAAATAATTTATCTATAAATTTCATCCTCTAAATAATAGATTGTATTTCAATTTATATATAGCAAACATTTTATCAAAAGATTTATTAATATCCTAAACTTAAAGTTGATTTATTTGTATCAATAAATTATTTTAATGATTTTTTCTGATTAATATTGATAAAAAATAAGAATAAGACCATTAAAATATTTAAACATTTTCTTCAAAAACAACAAATGAATTATATGACTTTATTTTAATTTGTTTATTGTATTTCAATAACACTTAATGTTGAAGAAAAATTATTTATTTATTCGGAGAATTGTGATATTTCTATATGCAATAAGAATATTACTATTTAAAAATAAATAAATAATTAATTAATCAACAATTATTTTAAAACTGATTAATTTGTTAAAATTTTTTATAAAATCAGATTATAAACTAAATAATATATAAAACAAATAATTTAAAAAAAGATTTTTAATCATATCCTTTATCTTCTTCAATATCTTCTTCAATAGCAGCATTATTTTTAGTATCAATTCCTTTCATTTTTTGATCATAGTCTTTTTGAACATCTTGAAATGCTTTAAACCATTGTGCTTTTTCAGTTTCACTAAAAGCGCTTAAAATATATTTTTCATTAGAAGAAGTAGTAATAGAAAAAACATTATGTCTACTATAAACATGATATCCTATATTTTGTTGAAAAGCACTTCCTATTATAGGAATCATTCTTGTTGGTCTTTTACTTTCTTCTTCAAATAATAATAAACCTATTGAAGTTAAAACTGCTAATTTTTCAACGAACTTACCAAAGAAATAATTTCTTTTTTTAAGTAAATATCCAACTTTAATAGCTCCATCGAAATTTAATTTTGAATTTGTTGGTATTTGACAATTCATTAATTTCCCATTTATTGTCATTATTATTGTTTCTCCTTCTTTTGGATATTTATATGATATTTTAACTTTTGGTCTAATAAATGATCTTATATAATATAATACTTCCATTCTTCTTACTGTTGCCATTAATAATCCATCTTCATGATTTTCTTTAAAAAAAAATACAATAACTGAAGTATTTTTTTTTGGTATTAATATTTGTTGAATATGCTCTGTTTTATATTCTTTTTTCTTCAAATAATTTTTTAAATCTACTAAAAATATTATTTTAGGTGTCATTACTATTATATTTTTTTCTTCTTTTTTTCCATCTACAAAATGATATATTATATCTGAAAATACTTCTTCATTTTTTGGTTTATCACCTGAAGGAAATAAGTTAAATATTCTATTATCTTTTATTACTCCACAGAAATCATAATTTATTATTTTATTTACTGATTTCTTTAAAGAATTTATTGAAGATAAACTTTCTTTAGATTTTGAATAATTACTATTATCATCTGTTTTTATTGTTTTTGATTTAAATAATAATCCCATTTTTTGATTTAATGGGGTTTTTATTGAAGAATTTTTATTATTATCATTATTTTCTATATCATCATTATTATTAATATTATTATTTTCTTTATTATTATTAAACAGATTTTGATTAAAATTAATAATTGGATTATTATTATTAAATTCATTTTTAAATTTCTGAATTGGTTTTGAATCTAGAACTTCAGTTTGAGTTCTTATTAAATGAGTATTTTTTTTTGAATTATTATTTATATTTTCATTCTTCTTTTCAAATTTTAAATCTTCTTTTTTTGTGAGAGTAAAATTGATTTTATTAATATTATTATTATTTTCTAAATCTTCTTTTTCTTCTTCATCATTAGAATTATTTCCTAATAATTCCTTTAAAGTTTTTGAATTGTCATTTACTTCATTTTGTTTTATTTCATCATAAAAATAATTCGTTTTTTCATCAAAATCATAATCACCTTTAAAATTAATTTTTTTATTTTCTTTTGTTGTATTTGGTTTTTTATTACTAAAAAAGTTTTTATTTGAAATAATAAGTTTAGTATCATTATCAAACATATCATTATATTTTTTATCGAATACTTCAATATTTGTTTCCATTTTCATATGAGAATTAATTGGTTTTTCTGTCTTTTGATTTGATATTTCTTCTATATTAAACATGTTATTATTTAATACTGATTTAGATGATATATGATTCATATTTTCTTCTTTTAAATTACTTTTTGTAGTATTAATAGGATTATTATTTTTATTTTGAATTATTATATCATTTTGTTTATTTGTAATTTGTAATTTGTTATTATTATCTCCTTTATTTTGAATATTTTCATTTTCAATATCATTAGTAATTGATTTTTTTAAATTTGCATCTTTTGAATTTTTATTTGATTCAATATCATTTTCATTTAAATCTATTTCAGGATTAGAAATATTTATAAAATTATTTTGTTCAGAATCAGGGTTAGAAATATTTTCAATTTTATTCTCAATATCATCATCTTTTTTAATGGAAATTTTTTCTTTATTGTTAGTATTAATTAAATTAGTTTCTGTCATAAAATTCATAGTAGAAACTCTAATTTCTACATTTTCATCAAGGTTATCAACATTAACATTTGTCTCTTCCTCATTTTCATTTAAATTATCACCTGCAAAATCTAAATTATCCATATCAAATTGTCCTTCTTCTTCTTCTTCATTATTCTCATTTTCTTTTTGTTCTGAATTTTCATATTTTTCATTTTTTAAATTTTTCTTTGATGATTCTGTATTTTTTTTTGGACTTTTATATTCATTTTTTTTAGGTGATATATTTAAATTTTTATTTGTAAATTCTAATGTATTTTTTTCTGGGTTTTTACTCTCTAAAGTTATTGATTCTCCATTTTGAGATTGTAATTCAGGTTTTTTTTCTCCTTCTAAGATTAAATTATTTTCATTGTTATTTATCATAATATTCTTTTCTTCTTTAATTTCAGGTTTTTTTTCTAAATTGTTATTACTTTCTATTTCAGAATTAAATTGTATATTATTATTTGTTTGGGAATTAAATTCTAAATTATTATTATTTTGAATTTCTGATTTAAATTCATTTATATTATTTTTAAGAGTTGATTGAATTTGAATGTTTGTATTATTTTGAATTTCAGGATTAAATTGTGTTTTATTATTATTTGTTTTGGAATTAAATTCTAAATTATTATTATTTTGAATTTCTGATTTAAATTCATTTACATTGTTTTTAAGAGTTGATTGAATTTGAATGTTTGTATTATTTTGAATTTCAGGATTAAATTGTGTATTATTATTATTTGTTTTGGAATTAAATTCTAAATTATTATTATTTTGAATTTCTGATTTAAATTCAGTTATATTTTTATTATTTTGAGAGTTAATTTGAATATTATTTCCATTTTCAGGTTTAAATTCAATATTTTTGTTATTTTGTTGTGATTGAAATTCAAAATTAGTATTTTTATCAATTTCAGCTTTATATTCCGTATTATTGTTAATTTGAGATTCAATTTGAATATTATTCTTCTGTTTTTCTAATGTAAATTCATTATTATTTTTATTTTGAATTTCTGGATTAAACTCTAAATTACTATTTTGTGAATCTGTTTTTAAATCAATATTATTTTCAAAATGATTTTCTCCTTTAATTTCTAAATTATTTGTATTTTGAAACTCTGATTTAAATTCTAATTCCTTTTTATTTTGATTATTAGATTGAAATTCTAAATTATTTTCTTTTTGATTTTCTTGCTTGAATTCTGAAATATTTTGATTATTATTTAATTGAATTTCTATATTATTTTTATTTTGTATTTCTGTATTAATTTGAGATTGAATTTCCAGATTTTTTTCATTTCCAATTTGAATTTCATTATCTGTTTTATATAAAGTACTTTTTATTTCATTATTAATATTTTCAATTTTAGTTTCTGGAATAACTCCTTTTAATTTATTATTATCCATTGAACTATTATTTATATTTATTTCTGTATTATTATTAACAACATTACTATTAATATTATCATTATTACTCTTTTCTCCCATAAAAGTATTTTTTTCATTTTCAGAACTGCTATCTTTAAATATATTATTGTTATTATTTCCTTTTTTATCATTAGTATTTTCTTCTTTACAATTTTCAATATTAAATTCATTAATATTATTATTCACCTTTTTTAAATTATCATTATTTTCAACTCCAATAACATTACTATCACTTTTATCAAAATGATTAACTGCTGAACTATTTTTCATTGTACCAGTATCAGTATAATCTTCTTCATTAACTTCATTAACTTTCATTAAAGGAGTATTTGCAATAATTTTATTTTTACCTTTAATTCCACTAAATTCTTTTTTCTTATTATCATTTTTATTCTCTAATTTATTATTAGTATTATTTACTTTTTTAGTACCTTTTTGAGCTAAAACATCTTTAATATTTACAGTTTGGAAACTAGATTTTTTTTGTAATTGTTTTTTATCAATTTTTTTTGGCTCTCTCATACCAGCTAAACTTGCTCTTCCATCACTCATATTTTTTTCAATTCTATCTTTTTCATTTTTTTTTAATCTTTTTATTTCAGAATTTGCAATTGAAAGTTTTTTTTCTAAACTTCTAAAATTAATTGATAATTGATTAAATTCACTTTGTAAATTTTTAAAGCTAATTTCATTTTGTTCAAATTTTTTTTTTTCATTTTTTAAATTTTCAACTTCATCTTGTAAACTTTGATTAGAAATATCAACTTGAACTGAATAACTTAATAATTTATCATAAGACATTTGACCTAATTTTTTAGAACTTTCTTTAACTTTTTTTTCTTTAATTTCATAAGTTTCATTAGGAAAAATATTTTCACTTTCTTTTTTTTCAGTAATTTCATTCATAATATTTTGAGCAACTTGCTCTTCTAAGACTTCTTGTTCATTTTTATCTTGTTTTTTCTTTTCTGAAACCATTTGATCTAAAATTTGAACATAATCATTATATTTCTTTTTTTCTTCTTCTTTTTCAAATTTTAATCTATTAATTGTACTTGTCATTTCTAACATTTGATTTTGTAATTGATTATTTTTTACTCTTTCTAATTCAAAATTATTTAGATTTTCAAAATTTTCTTTACTTATTTCTTCTAATTCTTTTTGAATGTCTTCTTTATCTCTTTGTAATATTATATTATCATTTATTAATTTTTCCATTTCTTCTTCGATATTTAATCTTTGATTTGTTGATTCTTCTTGTAAAATTTTATTTTCTTCTTCCATTCTTTCCAATTCAGAATTTAATTTTGTTATACCTGATTTTAATAATTCTAAATTTTCTATTTTTTCTCTTTCATTCTTTTTTAATTCTTTTAATGTTTTTTCATATTCTTTTACTTGTTCTTTTAATAAATTTTGAATATTTAAAATTGGTTCTATATTCACTTCTCCGTTTAATTTAAATAAGGAAGAAGATAAATTTTCATTTGATCTTCTTATGGAGTTTTTAATATTAGTCATCAAGGATAATTTATCATTATTTATTTCTTGATTTTTAATTAAATTAATAATATAATCTAAGGGATTTGATTCAATATTATAATTATTATAATAAGGTTGATCATCATCATCTTCATCATCAGAATTTTCATTTTCTTTTATTTCATCAATTGGTTTATTAAAATTCATATAATTATTACTTCCAATTTGCTTTTCAATTGCAACTTTAGCTCTAATAAATAAATTTTCATTTATTGAAAAATCTGTTATTGTATCAACATCAATTTTCTCTTCTGTAGTAGTATCACATATTTCAACAAAATAATTTACAATTTCTTCCTTTGTTAAAGTAGTTAATCTATTATTTATTAAATTTTCAATCTCTTCTATTGAAATATGAGTAACTCCATTATTTAAATTTAGCAAATTAAATATTTTTTGAATTTGAAATAATTTTTGATCTTCTATTCTAGTGAAAATCCTTGTAATTTCTCTTCTATGATGAGGTTTCTTACTTTGATTATTAAATGCATATGACATTCTTGATATTCTACTTATTCTACTTGTTCCTGTATTATTTTCATTATTGTCATTTTCCCCTTCATCCTCATCTTGATTTAAAAAATCATGTAATCCTTTTATTGCACTTTCATAATTTATTTCATTATTATTTTGGTATTTTATTAATGATTCCCAAAACATGTCTTTTTCTTCGTCTGTTGACCAAAATTCTAATAAATTTAAAGAATCCAAAAATTGATCTAATTCATCACGAGATTTTAAAGGAGGATGATTTTCAAAAAAGATTTTAGCTAGGTTATTTAAATTTTCTTTAAATTCACTTTCTTCCATTCTTTTTTTAAATATTTTGATTTCTATTAATAATTGTAATAAATTATTTATTTTTTATAGATATTATAATTAGAATTTATTCTTTAATATAATTCAATAATTTTTTCATAAGATTTTTAAAAATTTTAATAATATAATTATTATTTGTTATTAAAATATTAAATAAATTATAACATCGTTTATTCCTTAGTAAAAATAATTAAAATGTTTGTACTATATAATTATAAATAAAATATAATTAATTTTATCCTTTTTTTTTTAATATTTGAATTTCTGGACAATAATTGCTTTTTCCTTTTACTTCCAAATATTAATAAATCTAAATAAAATATTTATAACAATTACATCGATTTATAATAAATTACCCTTTGATATACATTATTTTATTTACTAATTATTACATATTAACATTACTTAACAAAAGAAACCACAACACTTTAAAAGATTTTTTTTCTTAATTTTTTGCATATTTACATTATTATTATTCTTTAAAATATTTGAATAATCTTCAATTACAGAATTGAAAGATTTTTTCTCTTTAAAAGATATTGTATTATTATGAGGATTTGCAATTCTATTTGGAGTTAAACTAAGTTTTAATGAATCAATACTTTCATTTGTATTAATCAAATTATTACATTCATCTTCAACGTTATATATTATATTATCTAATTCATTTAATATATCATCAATTTTTTGTAAATTTGCTTTTTCATATAATTTTTTTAAATTTGGGAAACAAAGAAATATACAAGCCATATCTTTTTTTCCTCCATTTTCAATTACTGTTTTAAATATATTTTTAATTATGTTTTCTAAAAACAAATCATAAGATTCTTTTTGAATGATAATTGTTTTCAAAGTATTATATATTATTTTACATAAATCTTTATTTGATAAACGATTAAAGATTCCTTTATTTAATAAGATAAGAAAATCAAAATTTTTTTTAATTCTAATTTTTTGTTCTATATTTAAATAATTTACTCTTTTTGAATTATCAACGGAAAAAAAAACTTTATAACAAAATTGATTTTTATTTTTAATTTCATTTCTACAAATAGAAAATATATTATTTTGAAATTTTAATAAAAGAATATTTCTTAATATATCTTCAAAGAGATATTTAGAATTTATTAATTTATTTTTTGATAATTCTTTATATTTTGAATTTATAGATTCTTCAGAAATATTTGAATCATATAAAGAAAAAAAATTAAAGATTCCATGTTTATTATTTAAATTGATATTAATAGAAATTTTAGTTTTAGATTTTGATGAATCATTTTTATATGTAAAACCAGAAAATCCATTTATTATATTATTATCTGTGTCTCTAGAGTAAATAATAGGAATATTAGTTTGGAGATATTCATAATATTTTTTCAAAAGAATTACCTTTGATTCTATTGGAATAATTTTTTCTAAATTAATTTGTTTACTTTTTTTTGAATTTTGTTTTTGAAAATTATCAATATCAGATATTTGTGAAAATAAATGAGAAAGACTATCACCTTTTTTAATATTTGAATCATGTAATCTTTTTATATTTTCATAATAATAATTGAGTTTTAAATGATGATCAGTATTATTTCTTTTTAATGAAATTAGAGAAGGTTGTTTAGAAAATTCTTTATTTTCACAATTTTTACCTGAGTTTAAATCTGAATATGAAAATTTAGAAAATATATCTTCATTTTCATTATCAAAATTCTTATTTTTAAAAGTGATTTTATCTGTTCCAATTCTACTAATTGCTTCACTATTTGTTTTACTTTTTAAACTTACATTTAAATTATTTGAACCAACTGCTGGAATGAAAGAAGAAGTTTGATTTAAATTTTCAATTTCTCCATTTATATATTCCTCACTTAAATTTTCATTTACAATAATAGTTCTAACTGGATTCAAATCTTTTTCATCATCATTTTCATTATCATTATTTTTTTCATTTTCATTTTGACTGTTATTAGGGTTGGAATAATTTATTTCTGAATCATAATTTGAATTATAATTCATTTCTTTGGAAAAGTTCTTTGTAAGTTCTAAAAATAATTGCGTTGAAGTTGAAATTGAATGAAGGTGAGAATTTGATTCTGATTTAAAACTCTTATAAGAATTTCTTGGCATATTTAAAGTCTTATATTGATTTTTAATTGAGTTATTTTTGATTTCTAGCATTTATTATTTTAATTACATTAATTTTATAATTTTTTTTTTTTATTATCAGAAATCTTAGCAAAAAATTAAATAAAATATACTTTTAAGAAAAAAATCAAATAATATTTTGAATATTAAAGTAAAAATCAAAATATAAGTATATTGTTTATATTAAAAGAAAAATATTTTTTATTACAGAACGATGTTTTTACCTTTCTCATAGAATCTAATTTGAAATTATTACTTCTTCTTCTATAAATAATATTAGAATCGTTCTAAAATAACAAAATCAATAATCAAGATTTTTTTATAATTTTGAATATTGGAAATTAAATATTCAAAATAGAATTTTAACCAATATCTATCCAAATATATATTTCAATTTTTTCATATATACAATCATACCTATTTCCCACATTTTTATAAGGTATTTACTTTTTATAATATTTTTAAAATATATTTTTTTTTTCTTTTTGATTTGAAAAAAGAAATCATTGTTTTTTCTTATTTTATATTGATTAACTAAATATTATATATGTTACCTATTTATTATTTTAATATAAATCTAAATCTCCTTCATTGTATATATTAAATCTTATTTTATAGAAAAGTTAATGTATATTGATTCCATAATTACAAGATGGTAAAAATTGAAATTCCAAATGAATTTTTCGACTAAAATTCAAATAAATAGATAATTTTTATTTTGTTTTGATTTTATATTATTTTTAATTAAAAATATTTATTTTATTATTTAAATGTTTTTAGCTTTACCAAATGGAGATGATGAAGAAAACAAAATATTATCTTCATTTTGTTTATGTGATGACTACGTAAGGACAGTAGAGCCAGCAGGAGAAGTTTTTGAAAATATTGTAAAATTAGTTTTTTTTGGTGATAATTTATCTGAAGAATCAGAAAAAGAATCAGAAGAAGAAAATGAAATAATAGAAGAAGAGACAATAGAATATGAATGGGAAAAAGAATATAAAGAAAGTCAATTAAATAAAAAAAGTGATTTATTTTCAAATAAAAAAAATTATTATCAAATTTTAGGTTTAGAAGAATTATTTTTAAATGCAGGACCTGATGATTTTAGAAAAGCTTATAGAAAATTAGCTAAATTATATCATCCAGATAAAAATCAAGATAATATTTCATTAGAAGGAATAAATGAAAATGATAAAGAAGAAGAAAAAAAAATAGAAAAAGAAGAAGAAAAAATAATATTAACAGAAGAACAAAAAAAACAAAAAGAAATAAATGATAAATGGTTAAAAATAAAAGAAGCATATGAAGTATTATTAGATCCAGAGAAAAGAAAAAAATATGATTCAACAATAGAATTTGATGATACAATACCTAAAGAAAAAGAATATAATGAAAAAGAATTTTTTAGAACTTTTGGTCCAGTTTTTTTAAAGAATTCAATTTGGTCAAAAAAAAAACCAGTTCCAAAAATAGGAGATTTAGAAACTCCGTTAGAAAAAGTAAAAAAATTTTATAAATTTTGGAGAAATTTTCAATCATGGAGAGATTTTACAGTTGAAGGAGAATATAATATTGAAGAAGCAAGTTCAAGATATGAAAAAAGACAAATGCTTAAAGAAAATAGGAAAATGAAAGCTAGTTTATTAAAAGAAGAAAAAATTAGAATTGATAAATTAACTCAATTAGCTTATAAATGTGATCCTAGAATTAAAGCTGAAGAAGAAAAATTAAAAAAAATAAGAGAAGAAGAAAAAAAATTAAGAATTATTCAAAAACAAAAAGAAAAAGAAGAAGAAGAAAAAAGAAAATTAGAAATTAGGAAATTACATGAAGAGGAAGAAAGAAAAAAACAAGAAATGTTAAATAAAGAAAAAGAAGATTTAATTAATCAATTTTTAAATATGGGAAAAGAATTAAACATTAATTTAGATAATGAAGATGTATTTAGTTTTAAATTAAATTTTAAAGTTTCAAAAGTAAAAGAAATATTAGAAAAATGTAATAATATAAAAGAAGAAAAAGAAAGAAAAAAATTATTTATTAATTTATCAAGACATGAATTTGCAATGAAAATAAAATCTGAAGAAGATGAATTAAAAGAAAATAATTTAATATGGACAAAAGAAGAAATGTTTGCTTTACAAAAAGGAGTAAAAAAATTTCCAGCAGGAACAAAAAATAGATGGGATAAAATAAGAGAAATTGTAAAAACAAAAAGTAATGATGATATAATTCAAATGACAAGATATTTAACAATAAATCCAAATATTAATATTGATGGAGATGTAAATTTAGGTAATTTATTAAAGAAAGATTTAAACAGAGAAAATCACGAAAAAAAAGATGAAAAACAAAATGATAAAAAAGATAAAGAAAATCCTACAATTAATTGGAATGCTGAAGAACAAAAATTATTAGAAGATGCTTTAAAAAAATATCCTTCAAGTTTACCTGCAAATGAAAGATGGACTAATATTGCAAAATATGTTGGAAAAACTAAAAAACAATGTGTTGAAAGATATAAATATTTAGCCTCTCTTGTGAAGAAAAATAAAAAGTAATATTTAAAAGATAAAAAGACAATTGAATATTATTAATTTGATAATTGTATATTTTTGAAAAAATTAAAATATAAATTTTAAAAAAAATATTTTTTTTTAATTAAATATTAAATAATGAATGGCTCATGAATTAATATTTGAGTAAATTCCAAATGTAATATTTTTTAAACGAAAATAAAAATAGAAAATGATTTAAATTGAGATAATATAAAAATGATAGATTTGAAATGGTTTGAAATGAAATAGAAAATGTTAATAATGATTTTGATTTATAAATTAAAAATAATAAAGTTCTAGTTTTTTCTACTTTAAAATAAACTAAACTTTAAAATTTAAACAAAAAGAATTTGTTGCTGTTCTTGAAGAATCTTTTAAATCTTTTGATAAAGATGTTAAAGATTATTTATCATATGAAAAATAAAAAAAAATATTTTAACTGATTATAGGCTAAAATTAATAAATGAAAGAGATGATAATTTATTAAAAGTATTAAATAAAATAAAGTAAAATTTAAATCTAAAGAATTTATGAAAAAGGTTTCATAAAAAATATATAATAAAAATTCAATAAATTTTAAAAACTAAATAAAATAAATAAAATAAATAAAATAATGGGTTCTTGTAATCCCAGAAATTCACATCCACCAAATATAAAAATTCATCGTCGATCAGTTTTTAATTTACCTTCATTAGAAACACATTGTATTATAATAGCAGGACATACTGATTCTATTAGTGAAATTATTCAATTAAAAGATTCTAGATTATGTTCTTCTTCATGGGATGGAACAATAAAAATTTGGAATAAGGAAAATTTAAAAAACTGTGATTTAACTATTCAAAATCCTAACGAAGAATCATTTTTATGTATTATTCAATTAGATGATGAAACTATTTTATGTGGTGATTCTGAAAATTTAATTTTTCATTTTTCTTTTGAAAAAAAATTCCCTTTACATATATTTCATGGTCATTCTGATGCAATATATAGTTTAGTTCAATTAAATTCAAATGAATTTGCTTCTTGTTCAGAAGATACTATAATTATAATATGGGAAATTAAAACGTGTGAAACAAAAAATAAATTACAAGGACATGATGGAAAAATAAATAAAGTTATATTATTAAAAAATGGTAATTTAGCTTCTTGTTCTAATGATTGTTGTATAAAAATTTGGAATTATAAAGAACATAATAAAAATTGTATTTGTACACTTGATAATGATTCTTGTTGTATGACAATAACTGAATTAAAAAACGGAAAAATTGCAGCTGGATATATGAGTAAAGATATTAAAATTTGGGATGTTGAAAAAAAAAATGTTTGTTTAAATTTAAAAGGTCATGATAATTATATTTCTGTTATTTATGAACATAAAGAAAATGAATTTATTTCTTGTTCTTATGATGGTGTTGTTATTTTTTGGAATTTAAATAATAAAAGTGATGATAAATATAAAGTTAAAAGTGCAAGATGGCATGATGGAAATATTTCTTCTGTTATTATGTTTAATGGACTCTTTGCTTCTGGTGGATATGATAATTTAATTAAAATTTGGGATTAATATTAATAAAAAAATAAAGAATTTTCACTATTGTATTTAGGTTATGTTCTTTTTTTTTTGTGTTTATTGGATTATTTTGTTTATTTTACAAAATAAATATAAAAAAAGTATATAGTTTAATTACTGAAATATAATATTTCCAATTTTGTAAATTTAAATTTTTTTTTCAATAACAGTATAAAAATAAAATAACATTAATGAAAAATAAAATAAATAATCCAAAAAAAAAACAATTTATAAAATGAAATCCACTTTAATCCTAACAACAACACTTTTCTTAACAACACTCTTCCTTTATTACAAGCCACCTTTATCTCAAAATGTAAATCTTCAAGCATCAAATTCAAATCCTTGGGATATATATGATTATTATTTCTTTGCATTACAATGGGGAGCATCAATGTGTGCAAAGACTGGAAAAACATGTTATGAAAAATTAAAATCAGTTCCAAGACATGAAGTAACAATTCATGGTCTTTGGCCTTCACTTTTAAAAGGAAAAAATTTACCAGCTTGTAATTCAGGAGCAGAAATATCAATAATTGATGATGATAGAATGAAAGAAGCTAGAACTTATTGGCCTTCATTAAATGGTAATGCAAATACAGTCTTTTGGGGACATGAATATAATAAACATGGTTATTGCTATAATAAAAGATTAGGTTTTCCTGAAGATGATTATCATTATTATTTTGATAAAGCTATGGAACTTTTTAAAAGTAAAAAATTAAATAGATTAATTATTAATGCTATTGGTGACCATGAAGGAATACAAAAAATTAGTTATAATGATTTATATGCTGGTATTAAGAAAGTACTTGGAGGTGATTATTTCCAAATTACTTGTAGTAATGTTAGTAAAAAACAATATCTTGCTGAAATTAGAATTGGATTTAATCTTAATTTTGAATTTACTAAAATTACTAAAGGTACTGGTTGCTCTAATAAAAAAGATATTATTATTGAATTTGTAGAATAATTATTATGATTAGAATTATAAATTTATTAAGAAATATTCATAAAAAATAAACTTTTAATAATTTTTTTGTATATAATAAATTTTTATTTTTTTAATATAAATTAATTTTTTAAATGGAGAATGGTAAATGATTTAGATGAGAAAAGTGGGGATTGGGGATTGGGGATTGGGGATTGGGCCCAATCCCCAATCCCCCATCCCCCAAACCCCAAACCCCAACCCCCCACCCCCCACCCCCACACCCCCTTTAAACTTTTCACCATT
>JAEEGI010010249.1_pt1 | contig 20366 bp, 9 predicted proteins | sample 8958751 | NCBI WGS metagenome assembly JAEEGI01 (sample SAMN16246545, study PRJNA631951) | gut metagenome | biome: gut microbiome; feature: rumen; material: KS-attached | host: Bos | place: Iran: Karaj | collected 2018-10 | reverse complement strand
CCTTACGATGGCAACAATAGCTACGAGTACTTCGACAATACATACGATTTGATTCAAAGCGAATTCGTCTACTACTCTGTCAACTGCGTTTATATCCGTGGAGAAGAGCAATGCGAATCGGAATGGTGGGATGTGGGGTTCTGGATCACCGATATCGAAGAGAATACCGATAAAAACATCGATGTCTACCCCAACCCAACTAACGGTCTACTCAACGTGAACGGCAACGGCACGATGCACATCACCGTGAGCAACTTGCTAGGCCAAAGCATGTTGGAAACGACTGCCAACGGCAGCACAACTCTCGACCTGAGCCGCTATGAATCAGGCATGTACCTCATCCGCATCGAGACCGAAAGCGGAATTACAGTACAGAAAATCAACTTAAGAAAGTAAAGGTTTTGTTTTCATATTTTGTTGGAAGCCGTCTCGTTAGCTCGGGACGGCTTTTTGATTAGATTTGTAGGGCTGTCGTACCATGGCAGCCGCAAAAACAGATTCCCCCACGGGGAATGGAGCGTCCACAATAATGTAAACTTCGGCGGCCTGTAACGTAAACGATTCGTTAACGCTACAAGCCGTCGCTTGTTAAACTATAATTTTGCTCCCTTCCCCATAGGGGAATCTCTTACCATTTCAAGATCTTCCTGAAATCATATTCCTCAGGATTGGGCAAGTAAGCTTTGGCAGCTTCGTAATCGGCAGGGCTGATGTACTGCAAACCGTCGTTGAAAATCAACTCGGCCTTCGGGCCATTCAGGTTGACCAAACGCGGCTTAATCTTGCCGTTCTCGTCTTCCACATCCTTCAGATACAGCGGCACAATCTCGCCCTTCGGGTTGGCGGTGACCATAGCGCCACTTACACCCTTGTCGAAGAGTTTCTTCACACCGTAACCGAGCAATGAGCAATAAGTCAGGTCGTAACCGTTCGGCTCCACGCAACGGATGCCGTAACCGATTTCAACAGGACGACTCTTCACGTTAATGCCCAAAACCTTCAGTCTTTGTTGCAGCAAGAGATTGAAGATGTGTGCCTTACTGACATTGCCTAACTCGGGATGACCATGCTCGTCGTAGGTGAAAGCCACACCCGACTTCTCGATTTCCGCATCGCTCATGAAGTGGAACACACCCTCGCTGATGATGACCACGCCATATTCGACACCCAAGAGCTTGCGCTTCACGATGGAGCTGACCACCAACTTAATGATGGAATCAAAGGTGACATCGGTTTTGTTGAACATCTCGGGGATGACCACCATCGGGCAGTGGCAGGCCGAAGTCATACCGAAAGCCAGATGACCAGCCTCGCGACCCATGGCAGAAACCACAAACCAGTTGCCGGAAGTGCGAGCATCTTCGTAGATGGTCTGCACCAAATGCACAGCGGCATCCTTGGCGGAGTAGTAGCCGAAGGTCGGGCTGCCCTCAGGCAACGGAAGGTCGTTGTCGATAGTCTTGGGCACGTGGATGTTTTGGATGTGCACGCCACATGTGGACAAGAACTTCGAGATGCGGTTAGCTGTCGAAGCAGTGTCGTCGCCGCCGATAGTGACCAACAGCTTGATGTTGTTCTTGACGAAGAAGTCGGTGTTAAACTCCTCATTCTTTGGTTTGTAGCGGCTCATCTTCAAGGCCGAACCGCCCCTTTTCAGGATGGAGTCGGCATAAATGAAGTCCATTTCAACCACATCGGGATTGGGTTTGAAAAGGTTCTTGTAGCCGTCATTGAGGCCGAGTACACGATAACCGTCCTTGAGGAAGGTCTTGGCCACGGTGCTGATGACCGTGTTGATTCCGGGTGCCGGACCGCCGCCGGCGAGAATTACGATACTTTCTTTCATTTGTTTATTCTATTAGTTAGATTTTTCTATTATCGATGGGCTTGCCATTTCGCGGTAGCGACAAGGGGGCATGCCCCCTTGTTGGCAAAGCCCAGTAGTTATTCTATCACCAATTCATCACAGAAGATCCAAGCCTTCTGCCCGGCACCGACATGTCCCTCAGGGCAGATGCCAATGGTCTTGGCCACCATCTTCACATAACGAGCGTTGGTGCGCGGCCGCACGGCCATTTCTTGGATGAATGCGCCATCGGCATCTTCGGGCACCTCGTTCTTCACCTTACCCACACTGCGGAAGTTTCTACCGTCGTCGCTGACGAAATATTCCACTTCACGCGGCATCCAAATCCAAGAATACACCTCCTGCAAGAAGCTGCCCGCCAAGCGGTTGATGCGCTTGGGCTGACCTAAATCAATGGTGGCGATAAGGTCGACACCATAATAGCCCTGCCACGAGCCTGTGCGGAAGTTCTCCCCACCGCGTTGGTGGTCAATCAAGGCCTTCAAACCGCCTGCCGCATATTGCTCATTGTACATATTTTCAAGTTTCACGCTACGCTTAGCGTCAACTAGATAGTATTGTGCATCGATGGGCTGGCTCCAACGACCGTCCTGCTTGGCAGCAGCTTTCACTATGGCATTCTGCTTCAGGCAAAGCGGCTTTTCGTAAAGTTGTCCGTTTTCTCTCGGGTCGGTGCTGTCCATAGTGTAGTAAATCTTCACACCCTCAATGGGATGACTCATGCTAATCATCAAGCTGTCAAAGAACGTATCCGAATTGGCGTTGATGGTCGGGACAATGACGATGTTGTCGCCTGGAATACGCACAACAGGGCAGTTCTCAGGCTGCGTGGCCCAAGTTGAGTTGACTTGGTCGGTCATGGTGAATTCCAAGGTTCCGCCATTGTACACTTCATCGAAGGTGATATAACTACGCTCCAAAGGTCGACCATTCAGCTTCACTGACTGCACATAGCAGTTCTTATCATTCAGGTTCTTGGCGATAACTTCAAACTGTTTACCGTTTTCGAAGGTCAGGCGCGTTCTCTCAAAGCGAGGCAGACCTAAGACATAATAACCCGAGGCGGGTGTGGCCGGATAGAAACCCATAGCGGAAAGCACGCCCCAAGCCGACATCTGGCCGCAATCCTCATTGCCAGCGTAGCCGTCGCGGCGGTCGGTGTAGAAGTCGTCCATGACCTTCTTCACATAGTATTGCGTCTTGGTCGGCTCGCCAACGAAGTTGTACATATACACAGTGTTATGGCTTGGTTCGTTGCCGTGCGCGTATTGACCGATGAGACCTGTGATGTCGGGTTGCTCGCGTCCAGTCAGGTTGGAGGGCGCGTTAAACAAAGCATCAAGCTTAGCCTCATAGGCATTCCAGCCGCCCATCAGGTCGATGTGGCCATTCACATCCTGAGGCACAAAGAAACCATATTGATAGGAGTTAGCTTCTGTCAGCGTGAAGTTGACTTGTGCAGGGTCGAAAGGACGCATCCAACCACCGTTTCTGCGGCCTTGGAAGAACTGGTTTTCAGGGTTGTAGATATTCTTGTAAGCCTGAGCGCGAGCATAGAACTCTTTGGCAATCTCAGTCTTGCCCATGTCTTCGGCCATGCGAGCCACACACCAATCGTCGTAGGCATATTCCAAGGTCTTGGAAACAGCCTCGCCTTCCACCTCAATCGGGATGTAACCGTATTTCATGTAAGCACCCATGCCACGGAAGTCCATCTTCGACGAGTTGACCATAGCCTCTAAAGCCTTCTCCGTGTCGAAGTCGCGAATGCCAGCAAAATAGGCATCGGCAATAACTGGGATGGCGTGGTTGCCAATCATGCAGTAGGTTTCATTGGCGGCCAGTTCCCAAATGGGCAGCAGATGATGTTTGTTGGTCTCGTATTTATTAATAAAGGTGTTGATGAAATCGAGGGTGCGCTCGCGCTGCATGAGGCTGAAGAGCGGATGCAGGCTGCGGAAGGTGTCCCACAAAGAAAAGACTGTATAAACAGGTCTTTCTGACTTATAGACTTGCAAGTCATGGGCACGATAGCGTCCGTCGGCGTCGCTGAAGAGATTGGGCGCAATCATGGTGTGATACAAAGCCGTATAGAACACTGTCTTGTTCGATTCGTTGGGGTCGCTCACCTCGTAACGTTTCAGTTCCTTATTCCATTTGTCGTAGGCCTTTTGCTTCAATGCGTCGAAGTCGAAGTCGTTTTCGGCAAGCTCAGCCTTCAGGTTGTTCTTTGCGCCTTCCACATCGACGGCGGAAAGGGCAATGCGCATGACAACAGGCTGGCCATCTTCCGTATCAAAATCAAAGTAAGCCTTAACGCGGTCGCCTTGCGCTCTAGGTTCTTCTCCTAAACGGACACCGTTTTCAAACATGCTGCAACTCACAATAGGCTTCGAGAACTCAGCATAGAAATAGAGGTATTGTTCATTGGCCCAGTCGCGGGTGCGACGGAAGCCGCTGATGGCGTTCTCGTTGTCCACTTGCAGCCACGACTCGTACACATACTCGTCATTGACACCTTCCACCATGTCCAAAAACAGATGGGCTTCGGCACCTTGCGGGAAGGTACAACGCATCATGCCAACGCGGTCGCCAGTGGTCAACTCCACCTTAGTCTTATAGTCGTCCAAAAGCACGGAATAATAACCTGCCTTGGCATCCTCGTTCTCATGCTGGAAAGCCGAGCGGTAGCCCGTGGAGGTGGTGTCTTCTGAGCCTTTGTCGAGCATCACCTCTCCAACAATGGGCATAAACCTAAAATCTCCATAGTCGGAGCAGCCTGTGCCACTGAGGTGGGTGGTGCTAAAGCCGAGGATGGTGTGGTCGGTGGTGTGGTAGCCAGAGCAACCGTCCCAGTCGTTCATTCTTGTGTCAGGGCTGAACTGCACCATGCCGAAGGGCACCGTGGCACCCGGGAAAGTGTGTCCATGGCCGCCTGTCCCGATGAAAGGATCGACATAGTTGGCGGGGGCGGCGACATAGTCTGTCTTAGGTTCTGTGCTGCAGGCCGCGAGGGCGAGCAATAGTAAAGGTAGAATTAGTTTTTTCATTTTTTTATTTATTTGATTTTTAACAATTTACATTTTGTTTATTCAGTTGGTAACAATTTGTTACCAACTCATTCCATGCGCCACTTTGCGTCATTGCGACGCGTACACGTCATTGCGAAGGAGGAACGACTGAAGCAATCCACTCCCCCTCATAACTCATCATACAAATCCTTCCAATCAGGGTTCACACTTTCTATCAATTGCAACTTCTTAGCTCTCGACCCTGCCTTTATTTGCTTTTCTCTTGCTATCGCATCCTTTATCAAAACATATTCTTCATAATACTCCAACTTATCCACAGCATACTTTGCCGTAAAACTATCTTCGTGAAGCCTTGTCTTATGTTCATATATCCGTTGCTTCAGATTCGAGGTTACGCCTGTATATAATGTACTATTACGTCTGTTGAACAATATATATATATGTATCCTTTCTTTTCCATAGTCGTCTTGTTTTAAGGTTTACTATATAATACTGAAGCATTTTTCTGGATTGCTTCGGTCGTGCCTCCCTCGCAATGACGCAAAGCGGCATTCAACGAATTGAATATTTCGGAAAAGTTGCTTTGTATCAGCAACATCCGTTTTATAATACTTTCCATCCGAAGACTGCAATTTCAGTTGGTAACAATTTGTTACCAGCTCATTTCCTTCTTTAGCAATTCTTCCTTTCAGCACTTTCCAGTATTTTCGTGCTGTTTGGTAATTACTATCCGTCAATACCGAAACGACATCCACAATGGAGAAATACCACTTTTCTTCCTCATCGTCCCATACCGTTCGGACTTTTTTTTCTTCAAACAATTGTAATGCTTGCTGTTGGGTCATAATACTACCATCGTTAATTCCCATTCCTTTGAGGGTGTAAAAGTAGGAATAAAAACTTTTTGTTTTGCAATTAGAGCAGATTTTTTCTTGGCACAACTTTTGCACGAAAATCGAATTTGTACAAAAAATTGCCATTTTAGACCTTGTATTTACCAAAATGCTTATATTTGCAGCCCAAAAAGAGACTTATCACAATAATAATTACTAATCTAAAACAATCAACATCATGAAGAAAGTTTTATTCATGTCGCTTGCAATGGCCGTCGCAATGACCGGCTTTGCTCAGAGAAACGCCAGTGATGCAGCCAAGAACGCTTGCGCCACGGCTCAGAAACCCAGCGCAGCCCGCCAAATCGACGGTTCTGCCACTCAGGGCATCCAGTTCAACATGGCTCCGAACATGGTCAACGCCAACAGAGATGGTGAAAGCTATCAAGAGTTCAACGCCATGACCACCAACTACGACTTGCAGTCCAACTCAGCCCTCGGTAACCGTATTGCCGTGTGGCCTGATGGCTGCGCTTCGTTTACCGCTACTTGGGACCATTCCCAAAACACCAGCTTCCCGGATCGTGGTACCGGTTACAACTTCTACACCCCCGACACCAAAGGCATGGGTGATGAACCCGAAGTGCGTCAGGAACCCATGAAGTCTGGTTGGCCGAGCATCGCTTCCTGCGGTGAGGGTGAAATCCTTGCCTCGCACGCTACTGGTACCAACGTGTACTATCGCCCCACCAAAGGCGAAGGCGACTGGCAACTTTTGGTCAACTTCCCCGATGCCACATGGCCGAGAGTAATCTGCAGCGGTCCCAATGACCAATATGTGCATGTTGTATTCGCCAAGCAGATTTCTTTGGGCGATGGTTATGACAACCACATTTACTATGTCCGTTCCACCGACCGTGGCCAGACCTGGAGCGAAATGATTGATTTCCCCGGCGTTGACAACGAAGCCGACGGCGAGTATCGTAACCAACTCAGTGCCGACGACTACGTGATGGCCGCCAATGGCGACAATGTTGCTGTCATGTTTGAGGGTTACACCACCGAGGTGTTCTACATGATCTCTCACGACAACGGTGAGACTTGGGAACGCCAAATCATTGCTCCTTTCCCAATTCTCGGTGCTGACGGCAATCCTGTCCACGCCATCGACTTCGCCGACTATCCGGAAGGCATGACCGACTCCATCCAAACTGGCGACAACTCCCACAGCATTGCCATCGACAACAATGGTGTTGTCCACGCTGCTTTTGGTCTGTTCCACTGGAAGGTGGCTGATGCCGATTCTTACACCTACTGGCCTATCTATGGCTTCGGCATCTGCTACTGGAACTCCAACTACACCAACCCCCAAGGCGGTCACGAAATCCCAATCTTCGGTTCCTTCAGCGGCGATGCCAACCATCCTGAATGGCAAGCCAATGGCGTTGGCTACACCCTGATGCCTGAACGTATCATGGAACTCGCTGAAACCGACGGCAACGAAGCCAACCTCCGCATCTTAGGTCTCATCGACGAAGATGGCGACGGTTACTATGGCAGCTATGAGAACGCCACTGGTGCCAGCTGGCACTATCGTTCACTCGGTTGCGCCACCATGCCTGGCGTTTCCGTCGACGAGAACGGCAACGTTGTCATTTGCTACAGCGTCTGGTCGGAAGTGAGAATCAATGCTGCAACGAACTTCTCCTACAGAAGCGTTTATGTCAGCGCTAAGGACAGCCAAGACCAATGGTTCGACGATGCCATCAACCTCTCTGAGGACTTTGTCCACGAGTATGAGGAACAATATCCTTGCACCGCCAGCCCCGTTGGTCATAACAACAATTTCTGGATTCTCTATTCAGGCGACGATGCCCAAGGCCTCTACCTTGACATCAGCGACGACTATCCGCAAAGTAACGGCGGCCAACTGACCGAAAACTTCATCTATGCCGTGAAGATTAACCCAAGCATGCCTGGTTACGACGGCGTTGAAGAAGCTGTGAACCCGATGACTGCTACCCGCGTTTATCCTAACCCCACCAGCGATGTGCTGAACATCGAAGTGAACGCTTCACAACCCTCAGAAATGAGCATCAGCGTTTACAACATCATGGGTCAGAACGTGATGAACAAGAGCGTGAACATCAGCACGGGTATCAACCGCCCGAGCATCAGCACCGCTGAACTGAACAGTGGCATCTACTTCGTCACCGTGAAAGCCAACGGCTTCGAGAACACCATGAAGTTCATCGTGAAGTAAAATTTTTGAGATTTTTTGTAAAAAAGGAGGCCAAAAGCCTCCTTTTTTATAAAAAATCCCTATCTTTGCCCCCAAATTATTATTGAACAAACAACAACTAATCAACTTAATTATTAATTAAACTCATTCAAAATGAAAAAGTTATTTACTTTAGCATTAGTCTTGTTGGTGGCCACAGCTGGCTACTCACAAGTGAGAAGTATGTCGAAAAACGACATAAAGAAAAATGATGCCACCATGTATGCAACCAAAGGCATGGAAAGCTTCGAGAACGTGCAAAGCGAGCCGAATATGACCCGCAGCGAAGGCTCACTCGACTACACCTTCTATGACTGGCAAACCAACCACGGCTTCATCAACAGAACCGTAGTTTGGCCCGATGGCAAGATTAACTTTGCCTACACCATCTCCTCAGACGCTAACTTCTCTGATCGTGGCACTGGCATTGGAACTTACGATTTCAACGCCGATGAATGGACTCCACTGGAAGGCCGTATCGAATCCGACAGAACTGGTTTCGGCTCTATCGCTCGCTACAAAGACAATGGCCTTGTGGTAGCTGCCCACACCTCTAACAACCTCAACATTTACATCGTGGAAAACAAGGACGAGATGACACCTAACAGTGTTGCATCCACGCTCAACATTGGTACTGATGTGTGGTCGCACCCCTGCGTTGCTACTTCCGGACCTGACCATTCCATCATCCATGTGGTCGCTGCCGTCTTCTCAGGCGAAGACAATGGCGTGACCGGTGCCATTAGATATTGGCGCTCGTCAGACGGTGTGACTTGGGACAAGACCTGTGTCGAACTTCCTTTCCTCACCGCTGAATACGGCACCGAACACGGCACCAACAGCTACTATTGGATGGATCTCACTGAAGACAACCTCTTAGGCCTCGTCATCAACACTGGCTACACCGACGGTATGGTGCTCTATACCACCGACAATGGTGAAACTTGGGAAAGAAAGGTGTACTTCCACGACCCCGCTCCGGGCGTTCTCTTGGATGAATCCTTCTGCTATCCTCGTTGGACTTCAGCCGTTTGGAACAGCAACAAGGAAGTCATGATGGCCTATGAATTCAACTTCAGCGACCACCAAGGCCACTATGGCCCCTCAACAGGTGGTGTTGCTTTCTGGAGCGAATACATGCCTTACCATGGCGAGAGCCTGCCACAATATGGTGTCGACCCCAACAACCCGATGCCTCCTACTCCAGGCCAGCCCTTCATCATGGACAGTGCCTATCTTGATCAGGACATCTACGCTTCTGCTTGGTTCTGGAGCGATGCTTCTCACACCATGTGGAATGAATACTTCGGCTACCTTCCGGCCTTGACCGATGATGGATATTGGGAAGACCCCTATCAAGCTACCGAGTGGAACATTAGCTTGAATTCCGATATGCACGGCCCATACAACAGCGGTGTGTGTGCTTTCCCAATTCTCTGCAAAGTCGGCGACAGCGGCAGTGACTTGGTTACCGTTTGGAGTGCTTGCGACGAAAACAGCGATGCAAGTAATGAGAGTGCTTACCTTTACAAGCTCTTTGCTGCCTACTCTGGCGATGGTGGTCTCACCTGGCATCACCAAAGACCGCTGCTGGCCGGTAACTTCGTATACGAATATTCTGAAAGCGTTTGGCCTCAAGCTGCTGTGATCGGAACAACCCTCGTTGTTGCTGTTCAGATGGACTATGGCAGAGGTACCTTCGTCCAAAACGATGACCTGCAAGGTGACGATAACTACTACCAAGGCCTGACCTTCGAACTGAACGACCTCTTCCCAGATGCTGGTGTCGGTGTGGAGGAAGTGAGCCACAACACCCACATGAGCGTCTATCCTAACCCCGCCGTTGAGCAACTCAATGTCACCCTCAGCCAGAACGCTGACATCGTGATTTACAACATCATGGGTCAGAACGTGATGAACGTTGAAGGTCACGCTGGTGCCAACAGCATCAACATCAGCAACCTGAACGCTGGTGTCTACTTCATCAGCGCTGGTTCTGACACTCAGAAGTTCATTGTGAAGTAAGTTCTTTGAACATTCGACATGAAAAAAGGAGGCCTTTCGGTCTCCTTTTTTCATTGCTCATTGCGGTGGTTTGCCACATCCATAGCCAGGAAAACGGCCTTTCTATAGGAATCGGGCACGGCTTGATTCATGTTGGCGATTTCGAATGCGGGCCCATGCAAAGGCTCTGTGCAAACCACAGGCAGCCCCGCCCAATAGCTTGTCCAGCCATCGTAGGACATCATCCGATAAGGAAGCACACCCTGTTCGTAATGCATGGCCAAAACGGCATCGTATTTCTTCCACAAACCTGTGACAAACAACTGTGTAGCCGAGAACGGTCCAAAAACCAAAAGTCCTTTCTTCTGAGCGTCACCAATCGCCTTGACCACTTTTTCGTCGTCACCAATGGGTGTGGAGCCTGAATGCGGATTGATGCCCATCACGGCAATCTTCGGCGCGTTGAGGCCAAAGTCCGTCTTCAAGGCCTGCGACAAGGTGGTCAGTTTGCCGACAAGGAAACGGATGTCAATTTGGGCCAAGGCCTCACCTATCGGCATATCGTCAGTGGCCAAGCCCACGTGCATCGTGTCGCTTACCAAAATGCGCAAAGGGTCAGCCTCCTTATAAAAAGACAAGAGGAAATCGCGGTTGCTCTTCGCCACCACACGACTGTCGGGAGCCATCACCAAAGCCTCGATGTTCTTGTTCTGCAAATCCTCAACCGCCTTTTTCATCGACAGCACCGACATGCCCATCGAAACCTCAGTGGCATGACCCGGCTCAATCTTCAACTCGTTCTCGACGATATTGATGATGTTTAACTTCTTCGCGAAGGCCTGACGCACATCGCGAATCAAGGAATAATTGGCTGACTCCATGCCGAAATTCTTCTTGTAGTAAGAATACGCTTTTGATTGTCCATACAAGACAGGCGTAATCGTTTCGAGCATTCTTGCATCAGCGAAGGCCTTCAAAATGATTTCATAACCGATACCATTGAGGTCTCCATGAGTTAATCCGAGACGAATGGGCTGAGAGATAGAAGAGGTGTCTTGCATAATCAAAAGTTTTACATAGCTGAATTTCAACGGGAAATCAGACTTCAAAAGTAGTCATTAATTTCAACAAACCAAAAAAAATCGTAATTTTTTACTAAAAAAGTGCTTTTTCGAAGCCTTTTACGATAATTTCCGTCGCGCCCAACTGACTTTTCAGGTAGTTCAGGCATGTCGCTGAGGCCGATTCATAAAACTGTTCATCCGTGAGCAGACGAGTAAAAATGGCCTCCAATTCCGCTGCATCCTTCACAGAAAACGCACCCTGCAAGGCCACCAAATCCACCGCCTCCTTGAAACTCTCGTACTTGGGTCCAAACACGACAGGACAGCCAAAGGTAACCGGTTCCTGTATGTTATGGATATTCACGCCGAACCCACCACCAATGTAAACAAACCGCGCATACTGATAAAGTTGGGAAAGAATGCCTATAGTATTAATGACCATTATCCTCGATGGTTGGCGTTTCGACAGGCTCAACGACCTTAGCGATTGATTCTTATCCAATTCCGTATAGCATTGCGCTTCGGGGAACATTGTCTTGATTTGTGACACGTGCGTCTCGGAAATATCATGCGGTGCGATGATGAGGCAATAATCGTCGGGCAATTGAGGATAGAAGCTGAGTAAGAGCTTTTCGTCGGGTGACCATGTGCTGCCCGCGATAATGCACTTCCGTCCCCCGATGAAGCGTTCGATTTCGGGGAAAGGCTTGGCCTGCCTTGCAATGGTCGCCACACGGTCAAAACGCGTGTCGCCACATACAGTGACGTTTTCCATGCCGTACTGCTTCAGCAGCTCAGCCGTGGTTTCGTCCTGCACAAAGAAATGGCGCACCGTTTTCAACTGCTTGCGGAACCACGAGCCATAGCTACGGAAGAAATACGAATCGGGTTTCAAGATAAGGGAGATGTAGAACAAGGGAATGCCGGCCTTATCCAACGCCCGCATATAATTGAACCAGAATTCGTACTTAATGAAAAAAGCCGCCACAAAATGATGGCGTTGCACCCATTCAGCTGCGTTGCGAGGCGTGTCGATGGGGAGATACAGGACTTCGTCGGCCAATGGATAGTTCTTCCGAATCTCATAGCCCGAAGGCGAGAAAAACGTCAACGAGACCTTGAATTGGGGATGACGTTGCTTGATGGCCTCAATCACTGGCCTCCCCTGCTCAAACTCACCGAGCGAGGCAGCGTGGAACCAAATCCATTGTTCGGTCGGCCCTTCGACAGGCTCAGGGGCCTTAGCTTTCTCAGGTCGTTGAGCCTGTCGAAACGACGTCTTTATTATTGGGCTCAGGGGCCCTTGCTTTTTGCGTCCTTCGACCCATTGTTTGGCCTTGGCATTGCCAAGCCATGCCGCCACCCGCACGCCAAGGGTATAGAGCAAGACACCTATGGTAAACAGTATCAGCACACCTTAATCATAATAAAACTCTTCCGGCTGACGCTGGTACATCGGGATGTTCCATGTGACACGGATGCCGTAATACAAATCGTTGTAGCGCTTGTTCGGGTCAGTCTTGCCCACAGGTTCCATCAGCCCTGTCTCGGGATTGGTGAAGACGCGGAAGTCATATTCGCGCAACTCGCAGGTGCGGGCGTAAGTGACTTCCAACGAAACTGAGAAGTTGAAGAGTCGGGTGTCGTTGAGCAACAGATAACCTGTCTCAAGATGCAACGCTGGACCGCCACGCATGTGGTCGTAGCCGAATTCATAGTCGCCGTCCACCGGATAAGCCGGATTTTGCAACGTCTTCTGGTAGTCGATACGCATCCTGTTCCGCAGATAGCCCGCGCCAGCCTGCACGAAAATGCCGCTGTTAGGATTGGGCCCCAGCGGAAACAGCTTGCCCGCCTCGGCCTGAAAATGGAAACCACGTTGCTCTATCAAAAGTCCAACCATGTTGCCGCTACCACCAATAATTTCGCCATCGACCGTGGTGATGCCTTCGCCTAAAACCTCAATTCGGTCGCCCTTGACACGGCCACCAAAAATATAGTTGGCATTGGCCGTTAACAGCCAATTGGATTCGGTCTTGTAGACAAAGCTGCCGCCCACATTGTGGCTGATGCCGTACTGTACTTTGGTGTCCATGCCTGGAATATGGAAGGCGTAAGTCGCCTGAATCATGGCCACAGGGATGGAGTTCTTCATGATGTCTTTCGGCATTTGGGCTTGCAACGCCACACCTGCCAGAAGAAGCAAAGAGATTAAGATTTTGCGCATGGTTTTTCTTTTTCGATACAAACGAAATTAGTGTGTTTTTATTATTCTGCGGACAAAGATGTCATTGCCTCTCAAAATACGGACGTTGTAAATACCGTTTTCGAGACCATCCAACTGACAGTCATCCTCATTGACTTCGATATGTCTAACCAACTTGCCTTCAGCGGAATAGACCTCAATCAGGGTCATGCCGACACATTGGATAGTCACCTTATCGGTGGTCGGGTTGGGGAAGATGGCGACATTATCGTCAGCTTCATTGAGGCCAGTGAAATAGTTGGCGCAAGCGGCCTCGCCCAAATCGGAGATGCCTTTCTCGAAGACCGAAGTTACGGCATAGCAGTGCTGCGCATCGATGGCCATCTCGATGTCGTTGTACATGGTTTCGATGAGGTACTCGGCAAGCAATTCACCGTCGCGGTAGAGATTGTATGCGATGGCTCCATCCACCTCAGTCCAAGCCATTGCGATATAGCCTTCATGCACATCCGTGATGCGGATTTCGGGAGCCACGTTGGTGACTTCAAAAGCAAACTGAGCAGGCAATGTCAGACACAACCCTCCTTGATCAGGGAACACGACAATCGTATGAGAGCCATTTCCCAACCATCTTGAGAAACTCGTTCCAAAACTATCTTGATGCTCACCATCCAATACAAGGTCATTCCCCACTTCAGGGCCATCCCAAGTAACCGTCACCTCATTGCCTTCGAAAACATAATCAAAACCGGAAACAGGTTCACAAACAGGGAGTGTATAACAAACTGGCTCAGAATCACAGCCATAAACAGAATGCGCCGTCACGCAAATTGTATTCTCCCCCACTCTAACCTCATAGGCGATATTAGAATCTGTGGTTTGAGTGACATCGCCATTGAAACTGACCTCGTAATACTCCGCATCGGGAGACGGAAGCCATCCAAACTTAACCGTAACCATATCAACCATCGCCATATAACCTAAGTTTTCGACTGGTTTGCAGTAACAGATTTCTAATTCGGCATCAATCGTATAGCAAGTTTCGGTCACAGGAGTCACCTTAACCGAAGTCAAGCCACTTTCCATCTCGAAGATGTATTGGGTCCCCTCAATGTAAGGACCAACCTGATTATTGACCTCCACCCAATATTGACTGATACCTTCAATGGTATCCCAAGTCACAGTAGCGATATTTCCCTCCAATGTGTATGACAAGTTTTCAACCGCATCAAGGATGCAGATATGTATGAAGGCATCTTTTTCACATTCCTCGAAGACAGCATTTACCGAAAGGTCGTGCTCACCTGTTGGGATGGTGAAAGCGTAGCTTAATTCGTTAGTCGAGCCCAACAGTTCATCGTCCATGTAGACCTGATACTCAACCAATCCATCCGGGTTTTCGGGAGCATTCCAAGTGAGATTGAGCAACAGGTCGTCATTCAAAGTGTAAGCCAAATTCTGCACGGGGCCGCACAGCGTCACTTCCGCCTCAATACAGACATATTCGCTTTGGCAGCCGTCGTAGGCGGCATAGACGCAGTAGTTATAGAAACCTTCATCAACATTAAAATCCCTAAAGGTCAATTCCTCGACCAAATCCAACAACTCGGTCTCGCGATACACCTCATACCATGCCGGCGTACCGTTTTCAGGGGCTTCCCATGTCAGAATCACATCTTGTCCATCCAATTCGTAGGCAAGGTTGCGAATCGGGGCACAGAACTCAGGTGCGCTACCGCCGCCGCCAGTGCAGTTAATGGTAAAGGTCTGGGTACCACTGAAGCCTCCTTCGTTCTGATAGATGACCGTGCCATCCTCATAGGTGATTTCGAAGCTGCATTCTTGCGTCCATTGTCCGTTGTGCCATGTGAGTGAGATGGTGGAATTAGAAGCCAAGACTCGGGTGTAAGTAATCGAGCTACCATTATCAAGCGTCATCTGTTCCGTAGGCGTGCCATCGGAATACACGATGGTGAGATAGTTGCCCTGCCAACCGTCTCCGTAGGAATCGTACAAGTTAAAGATGACATTGCAGGCATTTTTATAGTTGAAATTCAGATCGGTATGGCGGCCATTGGCATCCACAAGGTCGAGGGTGAAGGGGATGGTGAAGTCGGCGTGGGCAGCAGCATCTAAGGTCACGTTGAAGTCGGCGTAACCCATTAATTCCGCGCCAATCGTGCCGAAACTCTTCTCGTTTTCGTTCAAGGTGACCAACGCATATTCGGTCGACAAGGTGCCTGTCACCATTTGGGCCAACTCATTACCCCTATTATCAATCAAGATGCGAAGGTCGGCGTTCTCGCCCGGATTGAGGAGGCCATCGCCGTTGTCGTCGTTCAACACAACAGTGGTGCCATATTCCAGTCTGTAACCGTAAACCATCACATTGACATTGAAGTTGCCAGTCACTTCTCCGTTGACGGAGACTTCAAGGTTGAAGCGTATCTTTTCGTTGGCAGGAACATTCTCGTTGGCAGTGAAAGCAAAGGCGTTTTCAACGGTTAGGGTCTCGTTGGCGGCAAAAGTCGGAAAGTCAACCGTGTTGTCAGTGATGATGACATTGGCATCCTCAGTGCTCAACACAATGGAGACGTTACTCACAGGCTCATCAGTGATGTTTTCCATTGTCAAGTCCATCAAAACCGACTCACCAGGATTGAGTTTGTGATTGTTGTTGCCCTCAGAATCGTTGATGGCGAAATCACTGTATTTTATGGCTCCCAATTGGATGGCTTCCACAGCGGCCAGCACATCCACACGGCCGAAGCCGTATGTATTGCTTTTGCCTTGGGCCAAAGGAACAGCCGTTTCCTCAAGGATTCGGCAGACTTCGGATGGCGTAAGATTGATGTCTTTGCTCAGCATCAAAGCCATGCAACCTGCCACGCAAGGTGTGGCCATCGAGGTGCCACTCATGGTGGTATAGCCCGAATTGGTGGCATAATTCAATGACTTGATGTCGACACCAGGCGCGCACACATCAGGACGGATGAGGCCAATGCCAGGTTCGTATGGATAATCGCCAAACTCAGTATTCTGCCAAGTGACAGGACCACGCGAAGAGAAATAAGCAGCAGCATCGTTGTAGTCAACGGCACCCACGCAGACCGAGCAGGTCAAATCGCCTGAGTTCGCACCCTGCACTTCGTCCATATAAGGCGGAGGACAACTGCCTGGCACACGCACGTTATTGGGAATAGGATATTGCCATTGGCTGCTACCTTCATTGCCCGCAGCTATGGCCGCCACAACGCCAGCATCCAAGGCAGCCTCGCAAGTATGACGCAACAAGGTACGGTCAGGGATGCTTGAATTAGGCAAGCCTAACGACATGCTGAACATATCGCAGCCATGCTCCACAGCCCATTGGATGCCTTCTGAAATGTTTTGGGCACCGCCATTACCATCTGAGCCTATGCACTTGACGCACATCAGCGTGGCATTGGGTGCCATACCTGTCTGTGAACCAGCCGTGCCGTCGCCCAATACGGTTCCAGAGCAGTGCGAGCCGTGACCGTGGTCGTCCATCGGGTCGTTGTCGTGGTTAAAGACATCCCAGCCGTGATGCGGGAAATCACTTCCACCGTCCCAGAGGTGGTCGGCCAAGTCTATGTGATTGTAGTTGACACCTGTATCGATGACAGCCACCACCACGCCTTCACCAGTATAGCCCAATGCCCACACTTGGTCGGCATGAACTTGGGTCACGTTCGGGGTGATTTCGCGCGTTCCTGAAGCAGGAGCAGCCTCTTCTCCATCGGGAATCCAGTTGTGTTCCATGGCATAGCCGATAATTTCGATGTCGTTGCGACGCGCCAAGTCTTGAATGGCTGTCTTGGTGGCATCGAAATACAAGGCATTCGCTATCCACAAAACGGTGGGCGACGATACCATGCCATTGCGTTCCATTTCAGAAAGCGCATGACGAAGGTCATACTGCGAGGCAGCAGTAAATTCCTTCAACTCATTGACAACGAACTCGCGGCGTTCGGCTTTGGTGACATACCAGTCCGCACGACGGTTGAGTTGTGTTCGGTCGTATTGCGATTTCATAAGAACGATGACTTTGATTTGTTCATCATCGTTGCGGCGACCCATCTCTTCGCTCAGCAGCGGGTCAATGACAGCCTGGGCGTAGCCTGCCATGCAGAAAATCGCCATCAGGAAAAGGGATAACAGTTTTTTCATAGGATAAAAGATTTGATTTTCAAGTTGCAAAAATAGCAATATTTTTGAAAACCAATCAAATCATCTCATTGCATAATCAACCTGCGCACCAATGTCTCGTCGCCTTTCAGGATGCGAACCACATAGACACCGCTTTTTAAGCCTTCGAGCTGACAGACATCGCCCTCCATCTGGATGCTTTGCACCAAACGGCCATCAACGGAGAATACTTCAACTTGCTTCATTTCAGCACATTGGACAGTCACCTGACCAGAAGAAGGATTGGGGAAAACATTCACTTCGACGAGCTGGTTTTCGGAAGTCGCGTAATGCACGCTTACTTCCTTGCAGGCATATTTGCTCTGACAATCCCCATAAACGGCATAGACGCAGTAATCATAATAGCCTTTCTCAACGGTATCGGTCACCGTCAATTCAGAAGTCGTCTCTAACAACAGCATTCCACGATATACCTCGTATGCCGTCGGAGAGCCATTTTCGGGCGCATCCCAAAAGAGCACGACCTGACGGCCATCCGTCGAATAGTTCAAATTACGAACCGGCTCACAAAATTCAGGCACATTGTAGCCACCTTGACAGTCGATGTTGAAAGTCAAAGTGTCACTGAAGCCTCCTGTGTTTTGGTAGATGATCGTACCATCCTCGTATGCGACTTCAAAGCTGCATTCCTGACTCCAATGGCCGTTGTGCCAAGTGAGCGTAAGGAGGGAAGTAATGGCCAAATCGTGCGTATAGGTGACCAAACTACCCTCCTCGACAGCCATCTGCTCGGATGGCGTGCCATCAGAATATTCCACTTCCAAATAGTTATCTTCCCAACCATCGTTGAAGGCATCGCGCAAGGTAAAAATGACTTTGCAGACATTTTTGTAGTTGAATGTCAACTCCGTATGCCGCCCATTGGCATCCACAAGGTCGAGACTGAAAGGAATGAGCACAGCGTCAGTAGCGGCAGCATCAAGGGTGACATTAAAGTCGGCATAACCCATCATTTCGGCACCAATCGTGCTGAATGACTTTTCGGTTTCGTTCAAAGTAAGCAAAGGATTAGTCGTCGACAAGGTGCCCATCACCATAGGAGCCATCTCATTGCCCACGTTGTCAACCATGATACGCAAATCAGCGGTCTCGCCCGGGTTGAGAAAACCATCGTTGTTAGGATCATTGAGAATGGCAACAGTACCATACTCTAACTGGTATTCATGCACGATAACATTATCGGTGTATGCCCCAATCAATTCACCATCAACAAACAACTTTATGCGGAACTTGATTTTCTGATATGCCGACACCACGCCATCAACCGAAAAAGCAAAAGCATCATCGACGGTAATCGTCTCATTGGCAGCAAAATCAGGGAAAACAACAGTGTCTTGGGTAAAAGTGACATGCTCGTCCTCCATTATCATGACCGCCGAAACACCACAAACAGACGCATCGGAAATATTATTGAGTGTAAGCGACAGGGTGACCGACTCGCCAGGATTGAGCTTATGGTTATTGTTTCCCAAAGTGTCGTTGACAACAAAACCTTGATACCTGATGCCGCCCATGGGAATGGCTTCGATGGCCGCCAAGACATCCACACGGCCAAAGCCAAAAATGTTACTCTTGCCTTCTGCAAGCGGAACCGCCGTCTCTTCAAGTAACCGACAAACCTCAGAAGGTGTCAAATCATTGTTTTTGCTCAGCATGAGTGCCATGCATCCCGCCACACAAGGCGTAGCCATCGAAGTGCCGCTCATGTTGATGTATCCGTTATTGCCGAGATAGTTCAACGAGGTGACATCCACGCCCGGAGCACATACATCAGGACGAATCAAGCCAAATTTTGAGGCATTGCCAGATTCGTAAGGATAGTCGAAATAATTGACCGTACTTATCCCAGAGGCCTTCCATGTCACAGGACCATGTGAGGTGAAATAAGCGGCACTATCGTTGTAATCGACTGCACCGACACATACCGTACAACTCTTTCCGCCAGGGTTTTGGGCCTGAACCTCATCCAAATAAGGCGGAGGACAAGAGCCCGGCACACGTACATTGCGAGGAATAGGATATTCATCTAACTTATGGCCTTCGTTTCCCGCTGCAATGGCGGCCACAACGCCAGCATCCAAAGCAGCCTCACAAGCACCACGCAACAACTCACGTTCAGAAAGGCTCGTATTTAAGAGTCCTAACGACATGCTGAACAGGTCACAACCATGTTCAATCGCCCATTGTATGCCCTCCACCATATTGGCAGCATTACAATAACTGTTGGGGTTCGTACACTTCACACACATCAGCGTTGCCTCAGGTGCCATGCCAGTCTGATAGCCTGCGGTGCCGTCACCACAAACAATGCCCGCACAATGCGAGCCGTGGCCATGTTCATCCATGGGATCGTTGTCGTGGTTGAACACATCATAGCCATGATTGGGAAATTCCTCACCACCGTCCCAAAGGTGGTCGGCCACATCCACATGATGATAATTGACACCTGTATCGATAATCGCCACCACGGCCCCCTCCCCTTTGTAGCCCAAAGCCCAGACCTTGTCGGCATTCACTTGAGCGACATTCGGCGTGATTTCGCGCAGGTCGGTAGCCGGACTCGCTTCTTCCCCATCTGGGAGGCAACAACGCTGGATGGCATAGCCGATTATCCCGATGTCATTGCGTCGCGCAAGGTCTCGGATGGCTGACTTGGTGGCGTTGAAATACAAGGCGTTAGATATCCAAAGGGTGATTGGAGCCGAAACCATGCTGCCACGTTCCATTTCGGAAAGGGTACGCTTCAGGTCGTATTGCGAAACTTCTGCAAATTCCTTCAATGCATTGACCACAAACTCACGGCGTTCGGCACGACTGACGAAATAGTCAGCACGACGGTTGAGTTGCTC
>JAEEGI010010247.1_pt1 | contig 20370 bp, 11 predicted proteins | sample 8958751 | NCBI WGS metagenome assembly JAEEGI01 (sample SAMN16246545, study PRJNA631951) | gut metagenome | biome: gut microbiome; feature: rumen; material: KS-attached | host: Bos | place: Iran: Karaj | collected 2018-10 | reverse complement strand
TAAGGAATTAGGGGATTAAGGAATGGAGGGATTGAGGGGTTGAGGGGTTGAGGGGTTGTGGGGTTAAGGGATGGAAAAGAAGGAACTGCGTTTGCAGTCCCTTCTTCTTTTTTGGTTATCCGGCCATCTGGCTTCTGTTACGCAGCTTTCTTCGCGGTGGCAAGCTTGATCACAAGCAGCGTTGCGATCATCAGCACGACGGCGATCGGCAGCACGATCAGCCAGTTCGACACGAAGCCCGCGATGATATAGCTGACGGCGGAAACGCCGGCCACGGTCAGTGCATAGGGCAGCTGGGTCGACACGTGGTTGATATGGTCGCACTGGGCGCCCGCGGACGCCATGATCGTGGTGTCGGAGATCGGCGAGCAGTGGTCGCCGCAGACGGCGCCGGCCATGCAGGCGGAAACGGCCACGATGGTGATCGGGTCACCGGCAGAGAACACGGAAAGCACGATCGGGATGAGGATGCCGAACGTACCCCAGGAGGTACCGGTGGCGAACGACAGGCCCACGGCGATCAGGAAGATGATGGCGGGCAGGAACTTTTCGAACGCGCCGGCCGAGCCTTCGATCAGCTGCGAAATGAAGATCTTCGCGCCGAGGGAGCCGGTCATGGAGTTCAGCGTCCAGGCGCAGGCAAGGATCAGGATGGCGGGCACCATGGCCTTGAAGCCGTCGGGCAGGGATTCCATAATATCCTTGAACTTCAGCACGCGGCGGCAGATGAAGTAGATCACGGTCACGACAAGGGTGAACGCGCCGCCGAGCGCAAGACCCACGGAAGCGTCGGAGTCGGAGAAGGCGTCGATAAAGGACGCGCCCTCAAAGAAGCCGCCGGTATAGATCATGCCGACCACGCAGGAAGCGATGAGCACGACGACCGGAAGGATCAGGTCGATCACGCGGCCTTTTTCGTTGACCTTCATGTCGGCAACGGCCTGCTTGGTGCCGCTGGTGAAGATGTCGCCGTTTTCAATCGCGTTGCGTTCATGCTTCTTCATCGGGCCGTAATCGAACTTGGCAACGGCCAGGAAGATCATCATGACGATGGTCAGGATCGCGTAGAAGTTGAAGGGAATCGACTTGACAAACAGCGCGATGCCGCTGTCGGCGCCGGCGTCCTTGGCAAAGCCGGCAACCGCGGCAGCCCAGGAGGAGATCGGCGCGATGATGCAGACCGGCGCGGCGGTCGCGTCAATGAGATAAGAGAGCTTGGCGCGCGAGACCTTGTGGCTGTCGGTCACGGGACGCATGACGGAGCCGACGGTCAGGCAGTTGAAATAGTCGTCGATGAAAATCAGCACGCCGAGCAGAATGGTCGCCAGCTGGGCGCCCAGACGCGACTTGATGTGCTTGACCGCCCAGCGGCCGAACGCCGCGGAGCCGCCCGCCTTGTTCATCATGGCGACGAGCGCACCGAGAATGACAAGGAAGATGACAATACCCATGTTCCAGGAATCGGCCAGGTTGCCGATAAAGCCGTCCTGCACCACATGGTTCATGATACCCTCAAAGTTGAAGCCGGCATAAATCACGCCGCCCGCGAGGATACCGAGAATCAGCGAGGAATAGACTTCCTTGGTGATCAGGGCCAGCACGATGGCAATGATCGGCGGCAGCAGCGACCAGAAGGTCGCATAGTTCTTGATGCTTTCGCGCACCTTGGCAATGGCGGTCTGAATATGACTTTCAAAGCCCGGGTCCGCTTCCAGGTTGCCGGCATAGCCGTCCACGTATTCCTGCGCGGAATCGGCGTCGGTCAGATCATAGTCGACCGCGTCTTCGCCTTCGCCGACCGTGAACGCGGTTTCGCCGTCTGCAGCGGCACCGATCGTCAGCACGTCTTCGGCCGCCGCGGCAACGTCTTCCACCGCTTCAGCCGCTTTTTCGGCCGCATCCTGCGCGGCGGCGGCAACAGCGTCGCCCGCTTCGGCAGCGTCTTCGGCAAGCTCCTGCGCGGCGGCGGCAACGACTTCGCCCACGCTGCCCGTTGCGCTTTCTTCCGCGAACGACGCCATGGTGAACGGGATCGCCAGCGCGAGCACCAGCATGAGCGCAAGAATCAGTCTTGCAAGGGTTCGTTTTTGTTTCATGGTCTTTGTCCTCCCAAATAAAAATGTGTGGGCATACGAAGACGCTCACACAAAGAAAACCCGGGGATGTGTGATAGCGCTCCGCAATTGCGACAGTCGGCAGGATGTTTTCCTTACCGCCCAGCAGCGCGCCCTGCAGCCGGCGCTCCGCTTCGGCAGCCGCGCCTTTCGCCGCACCCTGTTGCCCGCTGCCGGGCAGTGTGCCGTTACTGATCGCGTCTGCGCCTCTATCGAAAGCTCCCTTTCTCGAAGCTTACCCGTTCATTATAACAGATTATCGCTAAAAATCAAGTGCGTTTCCGAAAAAATACGGATTCTGTAAAAAAACCGGGATCTCTCCATCCCGGTTTTTCCTCATTTGCCCTGCGCCGCTGCCGCCGCGATTGCTTTGGCAAGCTGATCGGGGCAGGACGTCGATTTGAAGCCGCAGCGGATACCGCTGAGCTTTGCAACGACCTCGTCGGGGGTCAGGCCCTCCACGAGCCGCGCCACGCCCTGCGTGTTGCCGGCGCAGCCGCCCAGAAAGCGGACGTTATGCACCTTGCCGTCCTCCAGTTCAAAGGTGATCCCCTGCGAGCAGACGCCGCTGGGACGATAGGTATACTGCATGGTTATGCCTCCTCTTCGGATTGATGTTTCTTTTTAAAGATCACAAATTTGCTCAGCAGATAATTGAGTATGACGACGACGCCGCCGATGATGATCTTGGCCATGATCTTGCCGCCGAGCTGCAGCAGCTTGAAATCGAACACCTTTTCGTCAAAATGCAGCAGTTCCACGAAGCACCACAGACCGCCCTGCTCAATGAAATAGGAGCCGATCCGGGCAGAAAAGAAGCCGGGAATTTCCTTCTTGAGCACGTCGAAGGTCCAGCGCTTGCTTTCAAACACAAACAGCTTATTGGTCACAAAGGCGAACGTCACGGCGGTGATCCACGCAATGGTGTTGGACAGCAGGTACCACCGGCCGCCGAAGAACAGGTCGAACACCTTGAACACGACAAAGTCGACCAGCGTGGTCATGCCGCCGAACAGAAGATAGGTCAGCGTTTCGCGGTTGAACACAAAATGGATCAGCTTTTTCATGCGTCGCGCCTCTCTTTCCCGGGAAAGATCCGATGCACGACAGCCAGCGCTTTTTCTTCCGCAGCCGGATAGAGCCTCGGATAAAAGTACCGGACAATCGCAACGGCGATCAGCGCATAGATAACGCCGAACAGCGCGCCGAACAGCACGTCGGTGCAGTAGTGCACCTCCAGATAGACGCGCGAAAAACCCATCAGCACCGCGAAGACGCCGAGCAGCACCCCGCCCTTCCGGCTTTGCCAGAACAGGGCCGCTGCCGCCGCAAAGGCCGCCGCCGTATGTCCCGAGGGGAACGAAAAGGAATCGGGCTGCGCAACGAAGCCGGGATAGCGGTAGACCGCCAGCCACCAGTCGTAATCCAGCGCAAACGGCCGCGGACGCGCCAGAAGCTCCTTGACGATCACGCTGTTGCATACGGTGGTGATTGCCAGCGCGCCGAGCACCGCGACGCCCGCCTTGCGCCATCTGCGGCTGAAAAGCAGCAGAAAGCCGAGCAGGAAGAAGACCGCGCCCTTCGTGCCGAGCAGGGAAATCACGCTCATAACCGGCGTCAGAACGCTGTTCTGTATCGACTGGATCCACGAAAAGACGGCAAGGTCAAACGATAAAAACGGGTCGAATAACGGTTGCATGCGCTCGCTCCTTACAGTTCAAACAGTTTCTTCAGCACCTTGGCGGCGGAGCCGACCGCAAGCGCAACCACGTTGTCGCCCGCCATCAGCAGCGTGCTGCCGCGGGGAATCATCAGCGACCCGGCGCGGATGATATAGATGAGAACACAGTTTTCGGGAATCTCCAGATCCATCACGCGCTTGCCGGAATGTTTCCACGTTTCGGGAATCGTGTATTCGCTGATGATGGCGTCGGAGTTCGAAATGTCGGCAATCAGCTTGACATCGGAATTGTCGATCTCCCGCTCGATCAGGTCGGCGATGATCTGGGTGGAATCCAGCACAAGGTCGATGCCCAGACGCTTCATCAGCGAGATATTCTTGGTGTTGTTGATCTTGGAAATCGTGCGGCGGATGCCGAATTGCTTCTTGCCGATCTCGCAAGCGATCAGGTTGTTTTCGTCGTGGTTCGTCACGGCGATCAGCACGTCGCATTTGCCCGCGCCGGCGGCAGCCAGGGTCTCCACCTCGGTGCCGTCGCCACAGAAGACGCGGATATCCAGCGCGTTGACCAGACGTTCGCAGTTTTGCTTATGGCGGTCGATCAGACGGATCTCGTGGCCCGCCGCCTTCAGATGCTTGGCCAGATAATAGCCGTGCTGTCCCGCGCCGATAATCAGAATACGCATGGACTCACTCCTTTGCAATGATCAGCATGTCGCCGTCTTCGATCGTCAGATCGTCCTGACAAAACAGGAGCTTGCCCGTTTTGCGCCGCACGGCGAACAGCATGGTCCCGGGGCGGGTCTGGATCTCGTGGAACGCGCGGCCGATCTCTTTTTTGTCCGCTTTCACCATGGAAAAATGCACGGCCGTGCCGCCCATGGAGATGGAGTCGATATCTTCGCTGTCCTGGCTGACCAGACTGAACAGCAGATCGCTTTCCAGCCGTGTGGGACAGATCGTGCGCAGACCGAACTTGCGGAACACCGCCTCGCGCGAGGGGTCGCTGACGCGCACGAAGGTGTTTTTCACCTCAAATTCCAGCTCCAGCGTCTGGGCCGCCATCACGTTGACATTGTCGTTCTCGGTCACCACAACCGCCAGATCGGCGTTGTCGGCGCCGGCGTTGCGCAGCACGTCCATGTCGGTCACGATACCGCAGACCGGCAGACCCGAAAAGCGCTCGCCCAGCGACTGGAACGCCTGCTCGTCGGCGTCCACGATCGCCACGTCATAGCCGTATTCATCCAGCTGTGTGGCCAGCCGCGCGCCGGTTTTGCCGCAGCCGATAATCAGAACATTCATGGAAAAGCCTCCCTTGATCAGAATGCGCAGCGGCGAAACGAAACGTCCGTCTGCTGCCGGGTCAGAGTCAGAACCGCATAGGCGCCGTCGCACAGCGCGCCGGGGTTGACGCACAGCACGCCGCCGCGCGTTTCGCTGCACGGCCGGTGGGTGTGGCCGAAGAGCGCCACGTCCGCGCGCACGCCCTGCGCCTTTTGCACCAGCTCGCCGAGTCCGAAGCGTACTGCGGCGCGGTGCCCGTGGGTGGCCACGATCGTGTGCCCCTCGAGGAACTGGTAAGCAAAATCGTCATAGGATGTATATTCGCCCGGCGGGTCACAGTTGCCACGGACGGCAACAAATTTTCGCGCGGGGAAAGCCGCCTTCGCCTGTTCCAGGTCGGAAAGCCCGTCGCCCAGAAAGAACACGACCGGACAATCCGCCTCCGCCTCCAGCACCGCAAGCATCCGCCGCACGGCGCCGTGGGAATCGGAAAGCACAAGAACGCGCATGCATCAGTCTCCTTTTTGTTCCATAGACATAGAATAGAAGTACAAGTTGAATTTTACCATAAATTCGGAGGTATTGCAATGGATGACGGAACAAAACTTTCGCCGAAGCAGCTGTTCTCGCTGCTTTCCCTCTTCAAAGGCGGCAAAGCGGACGCCGCGGCGGATCCGGCGGCGTTTTTGAAGGCGCACCTGACCGAGGAGCAGAACGCCGCGGCGCAGCAGCTGCTGCAGGATCCGCAGAAGCTGCAGGCGCTTTTGAACCGGCCGCAGGTACACGCGCTGCTGCAGCGGCTGCAGCAGCAGGCAGACGAGCATGGCAGAGACACCGTTTGATCTCGGCGGTCTGCTCGACGCCCTGCAGGGGCAGGATCTCTCGCAGCTGCTGGAAACGGCGTCGGCCCTCTTCGGGCAGACACAGGACGACGCGCCGAAGCAAACGCAGCCGCCGCCCGACGCGATGCCCGACCCTGCGCTGCTGATGAAGCTGACGCGCCTGTTTGCCCTGCTGAACCACACCGAGGCCGATCCGCGGGCCGATCTGCTGCGCGCGCTGCGGCCCCTGGTCAGCGAACAGCGCCGGGAACGGATCGATCTCGCCGCGCGGATGCTGCAGCTGACGCACATACTGCCCCAGCTGCGGGAACTGGATCTTTGACGACAACGAAGGGAGGCGAAGCGGGTGGACGATCTGGAGGAACTGACGCGCCGCGCCCTGCAGCAGATGGCGCAGATGGCGCCGCCGAAAGAACCGGACGCGCCGGAGCCGGCGCCGGCTCTCCCGCCGCTCCCGCCGCGGCAGCAGGGGCCTCAAAGTCTGCTGCGGTTTCTGCGGCTGGATTCCGACGCGCTGCTGATCTTGCCGCTGATTCTGCTGCTGGGGCGCGACGGCGCCGACAGCGCGCTGCTGCTGGCGCTGCTGTATATCATGCTGTGATTCTTGCAATATGCAAATAATATTCATGATTTGCGCGATTATTCAAGATAATATACAGATATTCTCTGATTTTTAGAAAAATTATTCATTTTTACTCTTGACAAATGCGGTGGGAGCGTGTATAATACGGGGCAGAATCTGAAAAAGCAAGCGAGGCATTACCATGAACAAGGAAACTATCAAAAAAGTCGTACTCGCCTATTCCGGCGGTCTGGACACGTCCATTATCATCCCCTGGCTGAAAGAGAACTATAACAACTGCGAGGTGATCGCGGTCTCGGGCAACGTCGGACAGGCGGACGAGCTGGAAGGGCTGGAAGAAAAAGCGCTCAAAACCGGCGCGAGCAAGCTCTATGTGCTCGACCTGACGGACGAATATGTGGACGAATACATCATGCCGACGCTGAAGGCGGGCGCGGTTTATGAGGAATACCTGCTCGGCACAAGCACCGCGCGGCCCTGCATTGCCAAGGGACTGGTGGACGTGGCGCTGAAAGAGGGCGCCGACGCGATCTGCCACGGCTGCACCGGCAAGGGCAACGACCAGGTCCGCTTTGAGCTGGCGATCAAGCACTTCGCGCCGAATATGCCGATCATCGCCCCCTGGCGGGAATGGACAATCAAATCGCGCGAGGAAGAGATCGAATACGCCGAAGCGCACAACATTCCGCTGAAGATCAACCGCGAAACGAACTATTCCAAAGACAAGAACCTGTGGCACCTTTCGCACGAAGGGCTTGACCTCGAGAACCCGGGCAACGAGCCGACCTATGAAAAGCCCGGCTTTCTGGAAATGAGCGTCTCTCCCCTGCAGGCGCCGGACGAGCCGACCTACATTTCGCTCGATTTTGAAAAAGGCGTGCCCGTCGCCCTCAACGGCGAAAAAATGAGCGCCAAGGACATCATCCTCAAGCTCAACGAGATCGGCGGCAAAAACGGCATCGGTCTGCAGGACATCGTGGAAAACCGGCTGGTCGGCATGAAGAGCCGCGGCCTCTATGAGACCCCGGGCGGCACGATCCTCTATAAGGCGCACAGCGTGCTGGAAACGATCTGCCTCGACAAGATGACGATGCACGAAAAGCAAAAGCTTGCCATCACCTTTGCCGAGCTGGTCTATAACGGCCAATGGTTCACGCCCCTGCGCGAAGCGCTCTCCGCCTTCGTCGACAAGACACAGGAGACCGTCACCGGTACCGTGAAGCTGAAGCTCTATAAGGGCAACATGATCAACGCAGGCGTCTGGAGCCCCAACTCGCTCTACAGCGAAGACCTCGCCTCCTTCGGCGAAAGCGACTACGACCAGACCGATTCCGCAGGCTTCATTAACCTCTATGGTCTGCCGATCAAGGTCCAGGCGATTGTGAACAGCAAGAAGTAACACAGATAACCAGATAGACAGAAACCAGAACGACAGAAACGGCTGTGTATTCCGAAATGAATATACAGCCGTTCTTTTGTTATCTTTTCTGCGCATAGAAAAGCCGACCCGGCAAGAAGCCGGGTCGGTTTTTTGGTTGTTTGCGGGTGAACTTGTGAGCGGGATCAATGCTTGAAGATCTTGTTGAAGATCGTCTTGAACCACTCGATGATCTGGCGGAAGAACGCGATGAAGCCGTTCGGGGCAAAGCCCTTGGGTTTGCCAACCGCCGGGCTGGGCATCTCGTCATCCGGGTTGTCATAGTTGTGATAGACGTTGCCGGTGTCATCTCCGTCGCCGTCGCCATAGGTCACGAACAGCCAGTCGAGCAGTTCGGCAACCTTGCCAAGGTTCTCGTCGCGCTTGGATGCTGCGACCTCGCCTTCGGCCACAAGCTCAAGTCTGCCGTTATAGCTGCTCTGCCAGTTGGCAACCTTCGTCGTGCCGGTGTATGCTGCATAGAAGATGTAATACAGCATGTGCAGGATGGAATCCGTGCCGGACGGCGTCTTGCAGTAGGCCGCAACGATGTCGATGAGCTTGTCTGCATAGGCATAGCCTTCGTCGCTCATGTCAACCTTTTCGCGGATAATCTGCTTCAGCTTCGCCGGGTTGTCGCCTGCAGCGATCCACTGCAGCAGCATCTGCAGGATAACGGCGATGGTGTCGGCCTTGGAGGCCTCGCCTGCGTAGCACACGTAGTACGCCGGGTTCTCGCCGGACTTGGAGTTCGTGTAAGACCACAGCGTGCCGTTGAAGCACTGCAGGAGCTTGGTGACATCCATGCCCTCCAGCGAGAGGCCGGTACCGCTGCTGACGCTGGAAACGAGGAGATTGACCAGCGAGGCCATCGTCATTTCGCTCAGATCGATCTTCAGAACGTCTTTGATGATGTCAACCTTGCCGATTGCCGGTTCAAGGGCACCCATCAGCGTATAAACCGCGTTCAGAATGTTGTGGAAGCAGGTATCCAGAGCGCCGCAGTTGACGAAGTACTGCACATTCGGGATCAGGTTGAACAGTTCCTCTGCGGGATTGGCCAGAACGGCATCCAGCTTGTCGAACACCGGATCAAGGATCGCGGTCAGCAGGACGTCTTCATTGGTCCGAACGGCCGCAACGTAGTCTTCCTGCGACATGATCGTGCTGGCGAAGGAAGCGTTTCCGCCTTCGACGCCTGTGCAAAGCAGCGCTTCAAGCACCGGAACGATACCGTACTTGTAGCCTTCTGCGCCGGGCAGAATGACCTGATCTTCGTTATCCTTATCAACGAAGAACGCAAGCTGCTGATCGGTCAGGAGCCACTTCAGCGCACCGTAGAGCGGGCGGATCATGCGAACCAGTTCATCGCGGAACTGATCGCGGTTGCCGTCTGTGATGTCAGCCACAGCATAGTTGTCATACGCCGTCAGGTCGACTGCAATGGACTTCTTGAGCACTTGCTTGATGTGGCTGGAAGCCGGCAGGCCGTCAACGCGGTCCACAGCACTCTTGACATAGCCGTAGATCTTTTCAAGGTTCGCTTTGGTGTAAAGCGTGTTGCCGACAACGTTGTTCAGCAGGTCTTCCAGCGAAGTCGCAAACTTGCCGTTGATCTCAATGCCGAGCAACTGGACGATATTGTCGATGAAATCATCCAGGTTGTCTGCAATGTACTGCGCCATTTCGCGGGTGAACAGCGGGCCGTACGGGTTGAACGGGAGCGACGTGTCGAGCGGCGAGATGACTTCGCCGGTGTTCGCCTTGTTGGTGTCGGTCCACTGAATCTTCAGCATGTCGGCCTTGATTTCCGTCATGTTCAGAACGTTCCAGATCAACTGATATGCCTTTTCGCCGAGCAGATTCTTCAGGGCGTCCTGGTTGCCACGATAGTCGCAAACCTCAAGCAGCAGGCTGGCAACGACCGTGAGCACGTCACGCGTGTCGGTGACCGTCATTCTCTTGGCGTTTGTGTCGCCGCTGGCAGAAGTATACCCTGCAATCGTACCCATCTTGAAGGTCTCAATGTATTCGCCGATGGGAGCTTTCAGATTCAGACCGGTCTTATCCTGAACCAGCGTGAAGATGGTATCGAAGGAGAGATCGCTGATCGGGAAGCCAAGCAACTTGTCCAGATCCGCTTCCTTGCCGATGGCAGTCACAACGCCGTTATACAGCGCGGTCACCGCAAGGATCGTGTTGTTGACCGAAGCGGTCAGGCCGTTCGCGTTGATGAAGTAGATCAGGTTCGGCAGGATCTTCAGAACCTCTTCGACCGGTTTGTCCGCGTTGAGGATCGCGTCGACTCTGTTGAAGAGATCGTTCAGCACGCCGGAGATGATGTCTTCGTCCTTAGCATAGTCAGCCTTTGAAACGGTTCCGCCGAGCGCTTCGATCAGAAGCACAAGGCCCTTCTTGTAGCCTTCATAGCCCTTGATGACGATCTGGTCATTGACAGCGCCTTCCACAGAGTTGGAATCCACGAAGAATTCGTAGCCATCACCCTTCAGCAGGAAGTCGAACAGTCTTGTGAGCGGCTTCAGCATATTGACCAGTGCGGTCACGAACGCTGTGCGGTTGCCGTTGATCGATGTGTCAGTTGTTTCCGTATAGTTCTTCAGAGCCGCAACATTAACGCCGAGCAGGCTAAAGATCGTCTCAGCACCCTTGGCGCCCACAAAGCCGGACAGCGCGCCGTCGACCGTTTCGGCAAGGCTCTTCAGCGCGTTGCCGATCGCGTTGATCGTGTCAACGGAATACAGCTTATCTTTCGCGAAGGCGGAAAGCGAGTCGTAGTTGCTGTCAACCGCATGGATAACCGCGTTGACGATGCTGTCAAGGTTGTCGTTGACATACGTTGCGGTTTCTGCGTTCCAGTTGTTCTTATAGCTGAGATAAGTGGTGGAATCGTCGTATTCGTTGTAATCCCAGTTGTACTGAAGCTCAGCGCTTTCGGTGTCGAATTCAACGCCTTTATGAAGGACGGCAACGACTGCGGCAACGACATTTGTGCCAAGGAGTTCGTCCAGCTTCGCTGCGTTGTCGCCATAAACGACCGTTTCGATCGCTGCACTCAGCAGACAGGTGATGACGTCGGCACGATCACCGCGCGCTTCTTCTGTGCTCTGTGCAGCCGTCACACGGTATGCCGGGCCATAGGCAGCAGAGGTGTAGCCCTCAAGCTCACCGACGCGATTCGTTTCAACATAACCGATGATGTTTTCGGGGATCACAATGCCGGTCAGTTCTTCCACAAGGCCAGCAATGCCGCGGAAGGAGAGATCGCCAATGTAGCTGTTGATCGTATCGTTAATACTGCTCAGGCTGTTACCTTCTTCTCCCTCATCGGACGGAAGCAGATCAGCAACAATATCGATCAGCGTCGTCACAGCAGCCAGCGTGTTGTTGGCCGCAGCGGTCAGACCGTTCGCGTCGATGAAGTAGAGAAGCTCGGGCAGCATCGACAGGACTTCGGGAATGATATGATCCACGCTAAGGATGTATTCCACGCGAGTCAGGATGGCGTCCGCAACATTCCTCATCAGCGCTGTGCCGCTGCCCTCTGCATCTTCCACTGCCGGGGCGTCAATGCCGAGCGCTTCCATCAACGGGGCAAGGCCTTTTTCGTAGCCAAGCGCACCCGGGATGATCAGGAAGCTTTCGCCGACGCCTTCATCGTCAACCTTCAGCGCAGAGGTAAAGAACTCATAGCTGGTGCCCAGCAGCAGGAAGCGGAACACACGGTCAAACGGGGTCAAAACGCCGTTTTCACCGAAGAGCACATCGATGAACGAAGCCTTATCCGTCACATCATAGTGTGCTGTTTCAGCGTCATATGCAATCAAGCCGCTGAAGTCAACGTCAACAACCTCTCCGATCAGCTCAAGCAGCTCAGCCGGAACCTTTTCCAGAAGGCCGGAGAGCAGATTCATGAGCGCCTTCACGGTGTCTTCCGTATAAAGCTTTTCACCCAGCTTCTTGGTCAAAGTATCAAGCTCGATCTGGTCAAACTTCGCAAGAACGTCATTCACGATGGCTTCCAGATTCTCGTCAAGAGCAGCCGCAGTCTCCGGTTTCCAATCGTTGTAATAGGTCAGATAGGCAACGCCGGTCTTGTTCGGGAAGTTGCTGCCGTCACCGATACCGTTCGTATACGTATCGTCTTCCGGATCGGCGTCAGCCACATAGTAGTTCCAGACGTAAGGCAAATATGTCATGTCAATATCCTTCAGATGGAGGATACTGTAAACCATCTGATAGGCATCTTCGCCGAGCAGAGCCTGCAGAGCTTCCTGGTTGTCTTCATAGTCCATTACCTCAAGCAGAAGGCTGGCAACAACCGTAAGCACGTCACGCGTATTGGTGACCGTCATTCTCTTGGCGTTTGCGTCACCGCTGGCGGAAGTATACTTATCAATACTGCCCATCTTGAAGGTCTTGATATATTCGCCGATGGGAGTTTCCAGATCCAGGCCGGTCTTATCCTTGACGATCGCATAGATCATATCGAAGGACAGATCGTCGAGTGTCAGATACTCGCTGACGTTCGCAAGAAGCGCGTTGAGATCCGGTTCCTTGCCGATGGCAGTCACAACGCCGTTATACAGCGCGGTCACCGCAAGGATCGTGTTGTTGACCGAAGCGGTCAGGCCGTTCGCGTTGATGAAGTAGACCAGATTCGGCAGGATCTTCAGAATTTCAGCGACCGGCTTTGGTGCATTGAGAATCTCGTCAACTCTGTTGAACAGGGTTTCGATCACGACGTCATAGTCAGCGATGACAGCACCGTCTTCGTCCAACTGAATTGTTCCGCCGAGCGCTTCGATCAGAAGCACAAGACCCTTCTTGTAGCCTTCGTAGCCCTTGATCACGATCTGGTCGTTGATAACTGTTTCCTCGGTTTCGGGATCCACATGAGAGTTGGAATCCACGAAGAATTCGTAGCCGTCACCCTTCAGCAGGAAGTCGAACAGTCTTTCAAGCGGCGCCAACATGTTGACCAGCTTAGCAACGAACGCATCACTGTTGCCGTTGATCGATGTGTCAGTTGTTTCCGTATAGTTCTTCAGAGCCGCAACATTAACACCGAGCAGGCTAAAAATCGTCTCAGCACCCTTGGCGCCCACGAAGCCGGACAGCGCGCCGTCGACCGTTTCGGCAAGGCTCTTCAGCGCATTGCCGATCGCGTTGATCGTGTCAACGGAATACAGCTTATCTTTCGCGAAGGCGGAAAGCGTCATGGTATCATCTCCGGTAACCATACCGATCACCGTGTTGACCAGTGCGTCAATGTTGTTGTTCACATACTGAGCCGTATCTTCGTCCCAATCGTTCAGATAGCCGAGATAGGTGGTGGAATCGTCGTATTCGTTGTAATCCCAGTTGTACCGAAGCGCAGCGCTTGTGGTGTCGAATTCGACGTCTTCGTGCAGAAGCTTAACAAGGTCTTGGACGATTGTGCTGGGTTCTTCGCCCTCCTTGGTGATCTTTGCATCGATCTTCGCAGCGTTGTCGCCATAGACAACCGTTTCGATCGCCGCGCTCAACAGGCAGGTGATGACGTCGGCACGGTCGCCGCGCGCTTCTTCTGTGCTCTGTGCAGCCGTCACGCGGTATGCCGAACCATAGGCGGAATCATAACGCTCGATTGCGCCGACGCGATTCGTTTCAACATAACCGATGATGTTTTCGGGGATCACGATGCCGGTCAGTTTTTCCACAAGGCCAGCAATGCCACGGAAGGAGAGATCGCTGATATACTCGTTCAGCGAATCCATGATTCCGCTCAGGTCAAAGCCTTCAATTCCAAGCTCTTCGACCAGGTCGATCAGGGAGGTCACCGCAGCCAGCGTGTTTTTGACCGCAGCGGTCAAGCCGTTGGCGTTAATGAAGTAGAGCAGCTCGGGCAGCATCGACAGGACTTCCTCAATGATGTCGTCCACACTGAGGAGATCTTCCACGCGAGTCAAGATGGCGTCTGCAACCGTGCGCATCAACGTTGTGCCGTTTGTGGTATCCACATGCGTCATGTCAACGCCGAGCGCTTCCATCAACGGGGCCAGGCCTTTTTCATAACCGAAGGCGCCCTTGATTGCGATGGCGTCATTTCCGTTTTGGTTTTCATCGACGTCATCGATGGAGTTGAAGAACGCATAATCCTCGCCGAGCAGCAGGAAGCGGAACAGGCGGTCGAGCGGCTCAAGCTCGCCAACAACAGTGTCTTCTTCGGTTTCGCCGGGTTTGCCAAAGAGTGCAGCAATAAAGCTGTCCTTATCATCGACATCGTAAGTCTTGCTGCCATCATATGCTAGAAGCTTATCAAAATCGATGCTGACGACTTTTCCGATCAGCTCTCTCAGATCTACAGGAACCTTTCCGATCAGTTCCACGACCTTTTCCATGATCCATTTGACATTCTCGCCGTTATACAGCTTGTCCTTCAGCCCTTCGATCAGCTCGTCAAGCGGTGCGGTGTCAAATTTTGTTAGAACGTCGTCAACGATGGCTTCCAGATTCTCATCCAGATACTTTGCCTTTGCCTCTGTCCAGTCGTTATACCAGGTCAGGTAGGCAACGCCGGTCTTGTTCGGGAACGTTTCACCTTCGCCGATGCCGTCCGTATGCGTATCGTCTTCCGGATTGGCGCCATCCACATAGTAGTTCCAGATGTAAGGCTCATACACGGTGCTTGTGCCGCCGCCGAGCACCTTGACCGCTTTCAAAAGCAGGCCGCCCGTCTTCAGCAGCTCATCCAGCTTCTTCGCGTTGGCATAATCATTGTCATTGTTCTTGAGCACGTCAAGCAGCAGGCTGACAATCAGCGTGATCATGTCTTTGCGATTTTCGCCGTTGTTGCCATCATTGTTGTATTCCATCCTGAACGCCCTCATGCCGTTCTTCGAATCATAACCTGTAACTTTACCGAGGTACAGATTCTCGATCGCAGACTTTTCAACGTCCGTGAAGGTCAAACCGGATGCATTTTCAATGATCGTGAGCAGATTTGCAGTTGTCAGTTCATTGATGGAAATATCGCCGAACTTATACAGCGGATCCGGTGCTTCCGCGCCGTTGTTGATAAGCGGCCATGCCGCACGGATCACGTTATCGAACGGAGCAAGCGTGTTGTTGACCACAGCCTTCACGCCGCCGGCATTGATGAAGTACAGCAGGTTCGGCAGCAGTTCCAGAATCTTGTTGATCGGGTCGGCAGTGATCTCATCAATGCGGTTGGTGAGCGCAACAAGAACGTCATGAACCGCAGCCGTCGCGTTATACTTGCCGTCGGTAAGATACTCACTTGCCGCCTTGGGATTGCAGCCGAGCAGCTCAAGCACCGGGATCAGCGCAACGTCATAGACTTTTCCGCCGCCAAGGACGAGTTGATCGTGTTCTTCGCTGTCAAGGAAGAATCTGTAGTCGTCGCCAAACAACGCAAACGCCAGAATCCGGTTCAGCGGCGCCAGCATCGAATCGAGGGCTGCAATGAACGATGCTTTGTCATGGACGTTATTCACCTCAGTGAACTCAAAGTGCTGAAGGTCGGTATCCAGAATCAGATCCGCAATGCTGAGATAATCGCTGAGATTCTCAACCACGCCATTCAGCAGTTTGCCGATTGTGTTCACAACATCGTTTGTGTAAACATTATCGGTCAGCAAGCCATTCAGAAGGGTCCCGAGCGGGTTCGGATCCGGATCTTCTTCGTCACTGTTCAGCAGGCCCACGACGGTATTGACGATCTGGTCGAGGTTCTCGTCAACATAAGCCGCCAAATCCCTGGTCCAGTCGTTGTCATAGGCCAGATAGGTCTTCGCAATCGCCGGGGACTGTGCGGGAAGCTGGAAGTCTTCAAGAGAAAGGCTCGTATCCATGTAATTCCAGGTGATGGTTTCGAGCTCATACTCGTTCTCTGTCAAAAGCTTCTTCGCCAGTTGATAATATTTGGTAACTTCTTCGTTATCGATCAGTTCAAGGATCACATCAATGTTGGTCTTGCCGACATTCGCGCTGGTTGTGTCGGTGATTGTCTTGCGCAAGCCTTCCAGCGCGCCGGAAAGGATCACAGTCAGGATATCGGCGGCAAGCACGTTGTCCGCTATGCCTTCCTTGCCGTTTTCAATGGCAATGAGCGCCTTGACCATGTAGGTTTCGATCGGCGTGCCGACCAGACGCGTGTCATATTTATCATCGATCGCTTTGAGCAGATCCTTCACAGTCAGACCGTCCAGAATCTGTTTCAGCGTGATGAACGGAGCTTCTTCTTCGCCGGGCTCGTCGTCGTCGCCGGGTTCGTCGCCGTCGCCGGGCTCTTCCGCATCATCGCCGCCGAGCAGACCGCCGAGCATATCCATCAGATTGATGTCATAGATCGGGCGGATCGTATCGAGCAGAACGTTCACCGGGAACAGCAGATTATAGAGCACGGTGCTGATGCCGTTGCTGTCAAGGAAGGTGACAAGACCCGGAATGAGCTTCAGAATGTTGATCAGTGCGTTCTCATCAAGCAGACCTGCAAGGAAGCCGCCGAGCTTGCCGAGGATCGCGTCAAGCAATTCTTCTGCGGTGTAGTCCGCATAGGCCGCGTCGTTGATCTGTTCAATACCGAGCGCGCCGAACAGCACCTTGACCGCGTTGGTATAGCTGTCATAGCCGTTGATATTTACGATACCGTCAAGAATGCTGATGTCTTCACCGGTCAGGATGGTCTTGAGCAGCGGCGCGATGGGCCCAAGCAGCTTGGAAAGCGCGCTGAAGAAGCCTTCGATGTTGGCGCTCGGAGCCGGAGCCTCAGGATCTTCAGGTTCTTCAGGATCAAGCGGCGTGCCGTCGATCGACCATTTGATTCCCTTGTCGGTCTTCGTGGCCGTCAGGCCGTTCAAAGTGCCGGTTGCGTCTTCCGGTGCGTCTTCGGCAAAGACCGGGCCAAAGGCTTCCTGCCATGTGCCGAGATCGATATGGAGCTCATCATGCAGCAGATTGACGATCATTTCGTTGTCGCCGAGCAGAGAGCCGGCGCCGGTCAGCGCAGCGGCAACCTTCGTGATGTTCTCGCCGGTGAAGAAGCCGCCGATCTTTTCGGTCAGGAGGTCGCCGAGCGATTTGCCTTCAAGGAACTGCTTGACCAGATCATCGGAGCCGTCGATGACCGCCTGTGCTTTTGCACGGGTCCAGTCGTTCGAATATTTCAGATACGCAATGTTGGTGGCCTGGTTATAGGTCAGGTCGCTCGTCTTCTTATTATAACTCTTGAAGTTATCATACCTGACGGGGATCATGAGCTCCACGATGGCCGCAATGACATTGTCGGTATCGGTGAGCAGCTTGTTGATGATGGCGACGATCAGGTTGTCTTCATCTTCCAGATCCACATCGAGGCCGAGGGCGTCAATCAGCTTCAAAAGCAGTTTTACATCGTGCCCCTCTTCGTCTTTCACCTCGCAGTTAAGGATGTAGTCTACCAGATGGGCGAAAATCTCGCTGGGCGCTGCTTCAATGTAGGGCAGATCGGGAATCTTGTCGCTCGGGTCGTCGGGGTTATAATAGGGCGTCACCGTTCTGTAGCCCGTGTGCCATTCCACGTAGTCGCCCCAATAGGCAAGCTCTTCGAACAAGTCGTCGATCGGAAGCACGCTCAGAAGATCGGCAATGTTGAAGGCGGATTCTTCTTCGCCCTCGCCCGTGCCGGGATCAGCAGGCTGCGGATCGCCCGCGCCGGGATCAGCAGGCTCGGTGCCTTCTTCGGGTTCCTCGTCCCCTTTCAGCAGGTTGACGAGGGAATTGATCAGACCGCTTGCGGAGCTGAGGTCAATGCCCAGATCGTTGAGATCAAGCATGGAACCAAGGTTGATGTCGATCGACGTTTCATCAACAGCCGAAATATCACCACTACCTGCCGCGGAGCAGTCCGTGTCGTAATGCGCTCCCGCCGAATATTTGATGGTTTCCTTCAACTCATCGAGAAGCGGCATGATAAGACTGTGATTCAAAGCAAACGCGAGGTTGGGGAGCGTTTTGAGGATAAACCCGAGCGGATCGGCAGAAAGCTTATTGATGACGTCGTCAAAGCCCTGCGCAATGCAGGTCGCAATGCCGCGCAAGTTTTTATTGTTTCCGTCGGGAATATTCTCTGCACCGAGCACGTTGAGGATGGGGGCAAGCGCGTTGTTGAAGCCCGGGTTCCCCTCAAAACTCATGTTGAGCGTGACTGAGGTGATCTCAACATTAACAGTAACAGGGACGATTAAGAAAGTTTGCGTATCGCTGTCTTTAATCGTGCCCTTTTTGATGTTCACCGTTTCGTTGGTGGTTTTGTTAGCCAAGAGCGCAAGGATGATCGGCTCAACGCCGGCAAGGCCCGCGGAAAGCGCGTTGATCAGGCTGTCTTTATCATGGACGCCCCACTCCAGCGCAAGGTTTCCGTCTTCATCCACAAGGCTCGGATCTTTCCAAGGATTGGTGGTGACGTTCCCCTCGGAATCGCAAACGGGATCGTAGTTCACAGCCTCAAGCTTGGTTTTGATCTCCGGATAATCATTCATCACGCTCAGCGCCGCAAGCTGATTCGGAAGTGCATAGAGGTTCAACTTTGCAAGCGCCTCGCGCAGCGAGCAAAGGTTGGGCTTGATCGAGAAATTGAAGCTGAAGCCCGATTGGCTATACGGGTAAGTATCCGGAAGCTGGGTCGCCCAGACCGGGGCAAAGTTATCGATCACGATCGGATAGACCAGCGAGATCAACGTATTGACGAGTTTATCGCTGAAGATGAAATTCTTCAGGGAGTCGCCCAGACCGTCCAGCGTCCCGCTCAGGTCCAGACCGAGCGTTTCTTTCGCAAGGTCACTTTCCAGCAGCGCCCTGACGTTTTCATAAACGGTTGCGCGCTTTTCGCGGTCCACCGTGTAATCCGCATTGCGGGCAACGTCATATTCGGTCAGAACGCGGGTGATGTCTTCCACCGGCACTCTTTCGTTGAACTCATAGGCGGAAAGGCCCTTGGAAGCATCATAGTATCTGAACGCAAGAAGCGCTCTCTTGATCAGCTCATACCTTCTGACCGTTTCTTCGGGAACGTTGAAGTTGTTGGAATCCACAAGGAAATCAAACTGCGTCTGGTTCAGCGCGTCAAAAACGCTCTTCAACGCGTTGTAGTTATTGACGCAAACGTCGTCTGCGGTGTTGATCTCATAACCGTACTGCGCAACGAATCCCTGATAGTTGTCATATGCCGTGTCGATACGGGTGGTCAGACGGGCGTTCAGCGTGGTATAGATGCTGTCGATTTTCGAAGTCATCACACTGTCAAGATCGTCGAAGACCTTATCCGCAAAGTCTTCATCGAACTCACGCAGCTCCGCAATATATTCGTTGAGCTCGGTGTACCAGGCGTCGTAGCTGTTCAGGACACCGTAAAGAGTATCATCGTTAGCTGAAAGATCAACCGGAGCAAATGCCGTGTCATAAACACTCTTATATCCAGCAAACCGATCTCTGAGCTCGCTGGCATATAACAGATCCGTCAGATCCTCAAGCAGCGGCTGCAGAACATCCGCCGTATAATCTTCTCCGAAAACTCTCTTCACAGCGTTCTGATCAAGGCCGTTAAGCGTTGTGACATAGGAAGCCACTTCCGTCTTCGCCGCGCTCAGCGTACCGGTTGCCGCCGAATTATCGGCAACCCAGTCGAGATCGTATGCGCTGTAGGCTGCAACGGCGCCGGTGATCAGGTCGTAATAGTTCTCGCGCAGATTCGCAACGTCCATGGCAAACTTATAATCCGCCAGCTTCGCTTCAACGTCGGCAAGAACAATATAACCTTCTTCCTCAAGAAAATCTCTGGTATCCTCGCTCAAGTTCATAAAGGTAGTATATTTCTCGTTAAACTCGGACCAGATCGTGTTCAGACTGTCGTAGCTGGCTTCGTAATCCACAACGTCGGAGGTCTTCGCCTGCAGCCACAGGGCAAGCGCGACGTTCTGCGCCATGGCGATCGCGGCTTCCAGATTCGACAACAGTGTAGCAGTGTCATAACTGCCAAAGTAATAATCGTAGATATCCAGATTAAAAGTGGGAGTTTCGCCTGCAAACAAACTGTAATACGGTGTGCTGATCGCGTTTTTAACAGCAGTCAGAGTATCAACGTCGATTGCAACCAGCTCAGCCATGGTTTTGCCATAATAATCAGAGTAGCTGCTGATCGCAGTCGCCATCGCAGCGAACGGGCTGGTTGGGCTGTAGGAATGCTGCGCCTTGCCGGTGCCCAGAGCTCCGCCGGAGCCGCCGGAATTCACATTGCCGTTGGTGGCGCCGCTGCCGGTTGTGCCGTTATGATTGTCAGCGCCTTTACCGCCTTCGCCGCCCTTGCCTTTGTAATTGGTAGTAGTTGTATTGCAGCCACTGCCGGATGTTTTAGTTTCACCGGTACCGCCGACGCCGCCGCCGCCGCC
>JAEEGI010010235.1_pt1 | contig 20386 bp, 16 predicted proteins | sample 8958751 | NCBI WGS metagenome assembly JAEEGI01 (sample SAMN16246545, study PRJNA631951) | gut metagenome | biome: gut microbiome; feature: rumen; material: KS-attached | host: Bos | place: Iran: Karaj | collected 2018-10 | reverse complement strand
GGCACTGCCTTTCGACCCCTTCGCCGCCATCTTCTATATGCTTTCGCGCTACGAGGAATATCTGCCCCACCTGAAAGACCAGCACGGCCGCTTTGTGTCCACGGAGAGCGTGGCCTACAAGCACGGCTTCCTGCAGACCGCAGTGGTTGACCGCTGGGCGCTGATGGTGCGCGACGTGATAAAGGAGCACTACCCCGACACAGTGTTCAAGGAGCGCCAGTATTCGTTTGTACAGACCATCGACATCGATGCCGCATACTGCTATCTCCACAAGGGGATATTCCGCACCGTGATGGGATTCCTGCGCGACAGCATCCACCGGCACGACGTGGAGGCTGTGAAACAACGCTACCGTGTGCTGAGGCGGAAAGAGGAGGACCCCTTCGACACGTTTGACTATATCCTGACAACCAGCAAGCCCTACTCTCAGCGGAGTGTGCTCATCTTCTTTGCACTGATGGGGGACTACGGCATATACGACAAGCCTGCCTCGCCCCATAACAATGAGTTCAGGCAATTGCTGCAGCACCTTGGCGACTATGCCAAGGTGGGAGTGCACGGCTCGTATTATTCCTCTGCCGAGCCCGACCGGTTGGGACGGGAGATACAGCGGCTTGCCGACATCCTGCACCGTCCCATTGTGCGCAACCGGTTCCACTTCATTCGGTTCAACCTACCAACAGCCTACCGCAACCTAGTGCGCCAGAACATCATGCATGACTACACAATGGGATATGCCGAGCTGCCGGGGTTCCGCTGCGGCACATGCACTGTCGTGCCCTTTTTCGACCTCAGCAGCGACCAGGAAAGTCCGCTGCACATACACCCCTTCGCCGCCATGGACACAACGTTCCAGAAGCACATGCACGCCTCGCCCAAAGAGGCGACGGAGATGCTGCACGCTTTGGTGGACGAAGTCCGGGCTGTGGGCGGTACGTTCAGCTGCATATTCCACAACCAGAATCTCTGCGAGGATTTTGAATGGAAAGGCTGGAGAGCGGTATACGAGGATTTGCTCGACTATGCCACACAGCCGTAACAATAACTTAGACACCACAATATGGCGAAAGGAGCATTGAAATGATAAACTACAAAGAGAAACTGCATGGCATCCGGGCCTTTGTTTTCGACTTCGACGGAGTGATGACCGACGGAAGCGTGTGGACCTATGCCGACCGGGAGACGGTACGTTGCGGCAACATCAAGGACGGTTTTGCCATCCAATACGCCGTGAAGAAGGGCTATATAATCGCCCTTATCTCTGGTGCCACCTCGCTCAGTATCGACCACAGGATGGCCGCCCTGGGTGTGACGCAGTGCTACACCGGCTGCGCCAACAAGATGGACACCTACCGGCGGTTTCTGTCGGACAACGGACTGACCGAGGATCAGGTGGTGTGCATGGGTGACGACATCCCTGACTATGAAATCATGTCGCACTGCGCCGTGGCAGCCTGTCCGGCCGATGCGGCCACAGAGATAAAAGAAATCAGCGACTACATATCCCTTTACGGCGGGGGGCACGGCTGTGTGCGGGACATCATCGAACAGGTGCTGCGACTGCACGGGAACTGGTTCAACCCCGATGTGAAGAATCATGAGGCCCTGAATTGGTAAACAACATAAAGCAAAACGACCATCAAGAAGCTACGGTACATATTGATAATTATGCTCTGTGGGAGTACGTCGTTGGCACAACCCAATACGGGCGACACCGACGACAGCCCGTCGTCGCGCCGCAACGGCATCACGATGCTCGGCACCTATTACGCCGACAAATTTGTGGGGAGAAAGACCTCGTGCGGCGAAATCTTCAGACAGAATCAATATACCGCCGCCCATAAGTCAATCCCGATGGGGACATATCTTTTGGTCACCTATCCAGCGACCAACCGGCAAATCGTGGTGCGCGTGAACGACCGCTGCCCCAAACCCGGCATACTGGATATGACGAAACTGGCCGTATATTCCTTGGGAATCACTGGCTCGGGAAGAGTAGTAGTCACTACCCTTGATGCGGAAACGGGTGCAAGGATGTGGGCAAACCAAGACACGCTGGCCATGAGCGAGGAGGATTATTATGCCTTTCGCGACCGAAGCCGACGCAAACGGATTTCGCCATACCCCATCTCCCCCACCGACCGGTCTGCCGCCAAACAGGCAAAACAGACCGTAAGAAAACCTTCGAGGGCGGTTGCCGACAATGCTGAATCCGAGACGGACGAGCCTGTAGAAATAGAACCTGTCGTCGAAATCCAGCAGCCCATAGTGACCGAAACACCTCCGGCAAAGACGCCCGTCCACACGGGGACATTGTATGACATTGAACTCTGTATTGTCAACACACAGGTGGCAGCGCAACGAGAGGTGAGCAGGCTACCCAACGATTTACAGGACAAGGCATTGTTCAGGCGGAACCAAATCAACAACCAAGTCCATGTCATCCTGGCCATTGCTGACTCGCGAAGCCATGCCGTAAGGACACAGGCCATGCTGATTGACGAATTCCCCGACAGCTGCCTCATCCCCCACGAGAAATAAGGCACGCCAGCCATTCCTTCACACCCTGGCTTTAACCCACATAATCACATCCAAGACAACGCACTAACCCCTATCCTGCCACCCTGCAGACAGAATGGCTATTGGCGGCAGGCCATCCCGGCCATGCATCATCCTCTGCATCACGCACTCATCGGCATCTCACCGATATATGTCACAAACTTGAAAGGGATTCAACCGACCCACATAAAACGAATGCCCGCCTGTCATAAATCCCGTCATCCAAACTATGGTTAAAAAGAGTAAAAAAACAAAAAAACAAAAAAAAAATACAAAAAAACATTCCATGTAAAGAATTATTGTTATCTTTGCAAGTCAAAACCTGAGTTGCCTTTTCTATGAAAAAGCAGGTCAGGACAACGTACATATAAAAGATTATTAAATAGTTACATGATATCAAAATGAGTGCCCACATGGAAATCAGACCGCTCAAGAAACTATCACTTTTGTTGATAGCGTTGGGATTTTCATGTGTTGCCATGGCCCAGCAGGAGCCCCAGTTCTCACAATACATGTTCAACAGAATGTCGTACAATCCCGGTTATGCAGGCAGTTCCGGCTCCATCTGTGCTGCGGCGATGTACAGACAGCAATGGTTTGGCCTTAAGCTCGATGCACCCACTGCAGGGGGCAAAGCCGGTTCTGTACCCACCGACATTCTCTTCACCTTCGACATGCCCGTCAGATTCCTGCATGGCGGCCTCGGATTCACCTTTGTCTCCGACAAGATTGGTTATCACGACAATTTGGAGCTTTCTGTCGACTATGCCTTCCGCATGTTCTGGGGACAAGGAAATCTCTCGGCAGGTGTTGAGTTCAATCTGCTCAACAGCAGCCTCGACAAAGAAGCACTGTGGGGTCCCGACGGTCCCGACCCACGAGTTGCGCAATTGGGTGAATCAGCCATGATGTTTGACGCTTCGGTAGGTCTTTACTATCAGGTGCCAAGCAAATACTACCTCGGACTGTCTGTCAAGAACCTGCTGGCCGCCCATAGTGACGAGATTGCCTTTACAAACGCCCGCACTGTGTATGCAATGGGCGGATATGAATATACTCCTGCAAGCGCTCCCTCTATCAGAATCAGACCTTCGGCTTTATTAAAGACTGCAAATTTCAGCATCTTCCAAGCCGACTTGACCTGTTTGCTTGACTACCGCAATGCATTCTGGGGTGGTCTTGGCTACCGTGTACAGGATGCCATCTACGTCATGGCCGGTGTCCACTGGAAACAGCTCCGTTTGGGTGTTTCCTACGACTTCACCACCAGCAGACACGGCTCATTCAAGGCAGGGCGCAGCATGGGCTCCATGGAGTTCTATCTGAAGTACTGCTTCAAGATTGTCGTCCCGCGCAAGCCCGGCACTTCCTATGGCAATACAATTTATCTGGACTAATACCGAATCTGTAAAAAAAATTAAAAACGAAACTTTTTCCACGTTAAATCGTATATACGATTACAAAAAGCAGAACTATCCAAACAAAAAGAATAAGAACAAACAAAATTAAGAATAAATAAATACTAATGATTATATGAAAAAGTTGTTTTTCTTGTTAGCAGCCTCCGTAGTGCTTTTCTACGGTTGCTCCTCCCGCTCAGAGAATGGTGAACTGGTAGGCGTTCTTGACCGCAACCAGTTCGAGGACATCGACCTTAAAGGCATGGTCTTTGTGAATCAGGGCAACTTCAGTATGGGTGCCGGTGTTCAAAACAACACCTACGGTGTCACCCTTCAGCCCCGCACCATGCAGGTGTCGTCCTTCTTCATGGATGAGACTGAAATCACCAACAACGAGTACCGTCAGTTTGTATTCTGGGTCACCGACTCCATCGTTCGCAGAATGCTGGCAGAAGCCGGTGTTGAAGGAGAGTACCAGATTGAAGAAAATGAATATGGTGAGCCTCTGGATCCCCCCATGTTGAACAAAAAGACAAAAATCCGCTGGAACGATGCCGAGACCCGCGAGGCATTGAATGACCTGTATGTGGCCGAGAAAGACAGATATTTCGGTCGCCGCGAGATTGACGCTTCCAAACTGAATTACGAATACTACTGGATTGACTACGCTGATGCCGCACGCAAAGAGGCCGGCGTTCAGAACAAAGAGGAACACCGTGGCACCATGTATACGGCACGTCCCCGTGGGTTGAACAACCGCACTGCTTTCGTTCACAAGGAGAGAATCAACGTATATCCTGACACCCTGTGCTGGGTTCACGACTATACCTACTCCATGAATGACGACTTCACACGCAACTATTTCTGCTCCTCCGCATACGACAACTATCCTGTTGTCGGTGTCAGCTGGTTGCAAGCCAAAGCTTTCTGCATCTGGCGCAGCCACTTCCTCAATGACTACCTGGAATCCATCCACTATGCCCACATGAACGACTTCCGTTTGCCCTCCGAGGCTGAATGGGAATTTGCCGCACGCGGCGGTATCGCTGCTGAGTCCTATCCTTGGGGTGGTCCGTATGTACGCAACCCGAATGGATGCTTCCTGGCCAACTACGAGCCTCTCCGTGGCGCCTATGACGATGACGGCGGTGTCCGCACCCTGGTTGTAGGCCACTACGCCCCCAACGACTACGGTCTGTATGACATGGCCGGCAATGTCGCCGAATGGTGTGCCGATGCTTACGATGAAAAGATCTACATCGTTGCAAATGCTCTGTCACCCTACTATAACTACAACGCAAAGGAAAGCGACCCCATTGCCATGAAACGTAAAGTGGTCCGTGGTGGAAGCTGGAAAGACCAGAAGTACTTCATCCAAGTTCAGACCCGTTCTTTCGAGTTCCAGGATACAAGCAAATGCTATATCGGTTTCCGTTGCATCCAGCCCTATCTCGGCCGTGTTAAAGGCGATAACTTGAAGACCGCTTCCAATGTCTATTAATAGATAGGCATCCAAGGTTCATTTGAGAAAACCCTTATACTAAAGACAATACATCAAAACATTATTAAGTAACACTAAAACAATATACTATGAGCTTTATAGACAATCTTGTACGCAGTAACGGTTATAAAAACTTCATGGCGAAACTATACGGATGGGGCGCAGCCGTTGTAATTATTGGAGCTCTTTTTAAGATTAACCACTGGCCCGGCGGTACCATCATGCTGATTATCGGTATGGGTACTGAGACTGTGATTTTCTTCCTTTCGGCTTTCGAACCTCCTCATGTGGAGTTTGACTGGACACTCGTCTACCCTCAGCTTGCCGGTATCGGTGGCGGAGAGGGACTGAATGCCAAGACCGACGAGTTGGAAAACATTGACAATTTAGTTGCCATTGAAGACAAGGATCCTCTGACTTCCAAGCTTGATAAAATGCTTGAAGAGGCAAACATCACATCCGACTTGATTGAGCGCCTTGGTAAAGGCATGTCGAATTTAGCCGACAGTGCCCAGGCTATGAATGGCATGGCATCTGCCGCAGCCTCCACAGACAAGTTTGTCAATACTCTTGACGGTGCTGCAGAAGCAGTGGGCAGTCTTAAACAGGCAACCGAGGCTGTTAATACTCTTACCACTATATATCAGGAGACCGCCCAGGCTCTCACCAGCGGCGATGCATCATACGCTGACGAGATGAAGAAACTGGCCAGCAGCCTTGCCTCTGTCAATGCCATGTACGAGATGCAGCTGCAGACCTCTACCAGCCAGCTGGAAGCCACTAAGGCTGTCGAAGAGCGCATCCAGAATATGATGGCTAACTTCGCCGACTCTGCCGAGGGTGTACTGAAGTACAAAGACCAGGTGGACGCCCTGACTCGTAAAGTTGCCGAACTTAACAATGTCTATGGCAACATGCTTGCTGCCATGCAGACAAGACTATAAAATGACCCCATATTTAACTAATCTTTTACATAGAATATGAGTGCTTCAAACTGTCCGGAAACCCCGCGACAAAAAATGATTCAGATGATGTACCTCGTGTACACCGCCATGCTGGCACTGAACGTGTCGGCTGAGGTTGTCGAGGGATTCAAGACCGTCGGTAATGCCATGACCAAGTCCAATGAGAACATGGTCGTGAAACTTGACGACACCTATGACAACTTCGAAGCCGCACTCAAAAACAACCCTGCTAAAGTTAAAGAGAAATACGACAAGGCTCAGGAAATCAAAAAACTCTCTAACGAGTTAATATACACTATCGACACTGTCACCTATAGTTTTATTGGTAAGTTGGCCAGCAAAGCAGAAATCACACTAGTTGACCCCAATAATCCAGACAAAACCATAGAGCGTACTATTAACCTTAGAAATGCTGACGGCTCCAAGAATTTTGACAGCATTGCCGAGGCACTGAAAATCGGAGGCTTTAGCTGGATAAACAAACTCGACGACAACCACGAAGGTACACGTTACTTTATTGGTGACGCCGAAGGCAAAGAAGTGACAGAAGGCGCTGCCGCTGAAATCAAGAAAAGAATTCTTGAATATAAGAAAGCCGTAAAAGAGAGCCTTGGCCCCGATTCAAGCCATGTTACATTAGGACTTAATGTTGAAGAGTTTCACCTGAACAGTGAAGGTAAACCGACTTCTTGGGAACAGTTGAACTTCAACAACACTGTTGCAGGCGCAGCACTTGTTACCCTTACCCGTATGAAGGCTGAGGTGATGAATGCAGAATTCGATGCCGTGAATATGCTTTTCAAGCAGGTTAAACAGAACGACTTCTCTTTTGATAAAGTGGCAGTCATCACTCGTCCAAAGTCCTCCTATATAATGCAGGGCGGTAAATATGAATTGGTTGTCAATGTCGGTGCATACGACTCGAAAGCCAAATTCGAAGCCACCGTGGGAGGTGCCCGATTCACAGCCAACGACACTGGAGCAGTAGTCTATAGCACCGTGTGCAACTCCACCGGCCCCAAGACTATTACAGGTACCGTATATGTCAAAAAGGACAATGGAACTGAAAGCTACGATTTCAAGGAGACTTACTTTGTGGCTGAGCCCATGGCAGTGTTTGAGTTGACAGAAATGAACGTGGTTTATGCCGGAATTGACAACCCTGTGAGAATATCCGTTCCCGGTATTGCTGCGCACAATGTGGTTGCAACACTGGCTGACCCAAGCCAAGCCACAATCGTGCCCGACACAAAAGCCGGTGCAGGAAACTACATCATCAAACCGAAAGTAAACAAAGGCAAAATCAAAGTCAACGCTTCATTCAAGGATGGAAACCAGACCCGCTTTGCCGGTTCCACAGAATTCCGCGCTCGTCCATTGCCTGACCCAAAGATTTTCTTAGGCAAGGCTGAGGCAGGTAAGGGCATCCCCATCAATGACCTGAAAAACATGAAGGGTCCATCGGTACGTTATGGACCGGAGTTTGCCTTCCACATGGAGACTCCCAAAATCATCAAACAGACCATTGATATCACCAAAGTCAATGGTGCCACAGACCTTGAAAACAGAGGACCTCAATGGGGTGCAGATGTCATGAGCTATATTCAGAAAGCCAAACCCGGCTGCAAAATTACACTCAGTATTGACGTCACCATGCCCGATGGTTCCAAACGTAATATCAGCAGCACATTCCGAATCACTCGATAATAATAATAAAAAGTATATACCATGAAAAAAGTATTGTTTGGTCTCAGTATTATCCTTCTCGCTTTCAGTGGGTCGAATGTTAAGGCACAGAACATCCTCAACGCAGAAGATGAAACCAATTTGAGCAACTTCTACACACGTACAATGGTTACCACCAGACAAGCTATTCCGTATCCCAGTTTACGTGAAAGCGATGTCATCTGGTCAACCGTTATATGGCGCACAATTGACTTCCGTGAGAAATTCAACCAGTTCTTCTACTTCCCGAAAGGAGAAGACTCCATCAACAACAACCAGGGCCGTATCAACCTCGCCTATCTTATTTACAGATCTGCTGCCAATGGCGAGTTTGAAATCTTTGACGATGACGAGTTGAAGATTCCTGTCGACTGGGAGACTATGTATAAGAAACTCAACAAAGCCGACTCCACAACTACCGACCCCGTTTACGATGACTACGGTGAGATGATTGACGAAGGACATGACACAATTAAATACAAGTCATTCACTTCTGATGATTACTACAAGATTCATCTGAAAGAGTACTGGTACATCGACAAGCAGGACACCAGAATGAAAGTCCGCATTATTTCTCTTGCACTTGTTGACGAAAACTGCAAGGAAGTCGACGGTGAAATGGAGTGCAATCCTACAACCCGCTTCTGGATTCCTATGAACGACATGCGTGTACGTAATATCTTTGCCCGCACCGATGCATACGATATCTACAATAACAACGCAGAGCGCAGCTACGACGAGGTCTTCATTACCCGTTACTTCGACAGTTATGTTACCCGTGAGACAAACGTTTTCAACCGCGAAATCCATGACTATCTGACAGGTGAGGATGCTCAGCTTGAAGCAGAATCCATTGAAGAGCGCATCTTCAATATCGAGTCTGATATGTGGGAATACTAATCACAAGAAAACTCAAGAAGCGATTCTAACAATTGACAAAGAAAAAGAGTTAAGGATAAGGCCCACTTGTTCTTAACTCTTTTTTATTGGAGATATAACGTCAACAATTGAGCAACAAGCCACAGTGAAACGTTTCTTCACAATAATACTGCCGTTAGCACTTTTGCTCTTATCACTTCCTGAATCAAAGGCACAGTGGCTGGAGACTCAGCCAAACGATATCTTTGTGCGGCCATCAGATTGGATAATCAAGCCACAGAATTTCGATTTTGTCCGCGAATCAGATGTGTATTGGGGAAGATTGCTTTGGCGTATCATTGATGTACGGGAGAAAGAAAACCAGTATTTCTACTTCCCGGTAGAGCCCGAAGGAGTAGGTGGGCGAAAGAATCTGGCCTATGTCCTATGGGATGCCATCCTGGCCGGAGAGATAGAGCTATTTGAAGACGATGAACTGAAAATACCCCTTGACTGCTCCAAAATCATCGAGCGTGCCACCAGGAACGATACTGTCCAGATGGAGGTGTACGATGACTATGGCGAGGCGGACTACACCACCGTATATGTCCCGCACGAATTCAAATCCGACGATATATACCAGTATGCAATAAAGGAGGCCGTATTCCTTGATAAATCACGCAGCGGAGTACAAGTCCGAAAACTATGCATAGCCCCTCTCGAAGACCGCTACAAAGTGATTGATGGCGAAACAGAGTACATGGGCACCGTCACACTTTTCTGGGTACCCATGCTTTCTTGGCAGACACGTTATCTCTTTGCAAACAAAGAGACCTATTACCGCGAAAATCTCATGCATCTGCCCACATGGGAATACGCCTTCAGGGCTTTCATGTATACATCTTTCATTACACGAGAAGACAATGTGTGGAACCGTTCCATACACGATTATCTTACAGGCGAAGACGCCCTCTTCGAGTCGGAGCGAATCGAAGAGGAAATCATTAATATAGCCGTAGATATGTGGGAATACTAATCAGCCAAACACCTATCCAACTGGCGGCATATCTCTTCTTTATCCATCTTCTGACCAATAAAGACTATCTTTTCCATTCTGTCACCATACTCGTCATCCCAGTCATGCACCAGCCCGGGTTCGCGTCGCATAGTCTCTATCAACTCCCTCTCGGGCATGGTGGCATACCATTGTCCTGCCTCTGAGAGTTTCACCTGCACACCAGCCTGTTCAAAGAGATACGACATATCCCTGTCATCGGCAAAGTAGCATACACCTTTGGCTCTAATAACACTTTTGGGCCACTGGAAATTCACAAAGTGATCGAATTTGTCAATATCGAAGGGCTGGCGTCGATAGTATACAAATGTCCCAATGCCATATTCCTCCACCTCGCCGCCGTCGGCATGATGATGGTGCTCGTGATGATGATGCTCCTCCTTCTCGTCGTCATGGTGGTGGTGATGCTCATGTTCCTCCTCATCGTGGTGATGATGATGGCCATGTTCCTCTTCCTCTCCATGGTGAAGCTTGGCTTCTTCATCCTCTGCATCGGTTGTCAAGCGCTCCAATTCTCGCACCCAACCTGCCGAGCCTGACGTTTCGTTATAGTTAAAGCATCCGGTATTGACAATCTCGTCCAAATCGACATCAGCATAATCTGCCTCAATAATGCGCACCCCAGGGTTCAGATTCAATACAATCTGTCTCAATCGCTCCAACTCTTCGGGCTTAACCTCCGACTTCTTATTCAGCAACACGATATTACAGAACTCTATCTGCTGAATGATCAGATTCTCGATATCCTCCTCCGCTATTGCCAAGCCAAGCAACTGTCCGCCGCAGTCAAACTCACTCTGCATTCTCAATGCATCCACCACTGTCACTATACAGTCCAGCCGCGGGACACCGTGGCGATTATATTCCTCTCCCATACGGGGAATAGAACAAATCGTCCGTGCTATGGGTTCTGGCTCACAGATACCGCTGGCTTCAATAACAATATAGTCAAACCTGCCCATACTCATTATCTCATTCAGCTGTTTTACCAAATCCATCTTCAATGTGCAGCAGATACATCCATTCTGCAATGCCACCAGGCTGTCATCGCCTTGGCCTACAATACCGCCTTTTTCAATCAGGGAGGCATCGATATTCACTTCTCCGATGTCGTTCACCATTACCGCAAAACGGATATTTCTCTTATTGTTTAAGATATGATTCAGCAACGTGGTCTTTCCACTGCCAAGATAGCCTGTCAACAATAGGACAGGAGTAGAATGTAACTGTATATTGTTCATATTATCAATACTATTATAATCAAATAAATATAATACATCCACACAACGTAGACATACTCTCCAAATAACGCACCAACATCCACTATTATTACATAACCGACAAAGATTTTAGCAATGCTAGGCCATTTCGCCCTCTGCATGGCTTCTCTCTCTCCGTTTCCAGCGATAGCCATAATACATGTCGCGCAACAGGACAAAAACCCTTGGTGTGACAAATGCACTCATTATGCCAAGAAACAGCAACGCCAGTCCCTTCCCGAAACCGCACACACATGTGGCAACAATGAAAAGCACTATCAGATAAACAAGCGTCAGTCCAAAGCGGATACCATAGTTAATCGAGCTGCGAAACTGAGGATCTTTCACCTTGGCTTTTGCCACCAGATGAGTAGGCAGATATACAATTGGATTGCTGACCAACCACAAAAGTAGCATATCCCAACACAGAAACACCACCAGCAGCAACACCATCGACATCAACAACCACCACACCGGCAACCGCCACGATGCGGTTCCTGGCCATTTGGATGCAAACCACAAGGGTACCTGCGACCGATGACACTCCTTGGCAAACTCTGCTCCTTCCGTATAGCGGACTGCTTTGTCCTCATCGTTCATTTGTGCCATCTGCAGACTGATATGCTTCCGCGCCACAAAACGCCCCCACACATTATTGCGTAGTTTCAAATCGTGCAAAACCTGCTGGGTTTTCAGGTGGCAGTATGCATACTCGTCTGCATAGTGCTCGTCTGCATTCACCTGGTGGATACACGCTTTCATAGCCCGTGACAAGTCTGTCCTCATCTGATTGAGGGCCACGGGCTCGTTCTCTTCATATTCCGTCATATACTGCCGCACATCGATAGGCTGTCCAATATTGACTGCCACACTGCTGTAAGGGCGCTCATAATCGTCATAATCCAACCCTACAGGGACAATATACAGCGGCTTGTCTCCCAAGTCACGCTGCGTATCCCCGGCTATGCGGAACATTCCCTTCACCAAGGGGAGCAATTGATGGCGGTCGTTGTGTGTCCCCTCTGCCATCAAGCAAAGCGGTCTTCCCTTCTCCAATGCCTGACGTGCGGTACGAAAAACTTCGGCATTGCGCGACAACTGGTCCCTACCGTCTCTGATACGATAGACCGGACTGATACGCAACCACGTGAGGAAGAATCTCGCCACTGGCTTTTTAAAGATATCGGCCCGTGCCAAAAACACGACGGGCTTGTTTACCACCATCAACACCACAAGGGGATCCATCATGGCATTCTGGTGACAGGGTGCAAGAATATAGTTCTCCCCTTCAGGCAGATTTTCCTTCCCGCGTACTGCCACATGACGGTAATGGCATCTCGTGGCATACCGCACAATAGGAAAGAAAAGTGCATAAAAAAGGTTAAAATCAGCCAAACTTCTTTTCATAATGCAAAAATACAAAATATTTTTGACATTTCTTAGTTATTGGGGAAAAATATGAAAGCTATTATGAAAAAAGTGCTCTATATATCATCGCTTCTTTTTCTTTTAGCAGCGGCCTTCCCCTTGCAAGGACAGGTCATTGCTGAGCGCAAAGTGCGCTTTGGCATCATTGTCGACGGCGACACCCTCCCCTACTACCACCTGAAAGAAATACACATTATCGAGTCGGGTTCTCTACTCACCGAAACAGAAATACGCAAAAACCAAAAACTCATACGCAACGTCAAGAAGATGTTGCCCTATGCCAAAATCGGCAAGCAACGGCTGGATATATTAGAGAAACAGATTGCCGGCCTGCCCAAAAAGGAACGCAGGGCAGCCATCAAAGCGGCAGAAAAGAACCTGTTGGCCGACTTCAGCGACGAACTGAAAGATTGCACTATCTCTCAAGGGAAAGTACTGCTGAAACTCATCGACCGCGAAACTGGACGCACCTCCTACGTGCTTGTCGACGAACTGCGGGGCAAAATACGCGCAGGATTCTATCAAGCCTTTGCCCGCCTGTTCGGCTACAACCTCAAGGCAGGCTATGACCCGAAAAACAACAAGGACGACAACCTCATGGAGCGCATCGTCCTTTCCGTGGAGCACGGCAAACTATAATACATAAACACCATTTTCACATGAGAGCCTACTGCTTCCTCTCCGCCGTCGCCATGCGCAGCAACCCCTCTGACCAATCCGAAATGGTCAACCAACTCCTCAAAGGCGACACTTTCCAGATTCTAAAACAAACCGACAAATGGTCCTTTATCCGATGCGACTTCGACGGCTATGAGGGATGGGTGGACAACAAGCAATGGAAACCCACCTCCTCCGAACCTAATCTGGCTGTGGGTTCTGAAGAAAGCCCCGCCACAGTTGCCGAGCAACAATACCTTGGCTCTCCCTATCTGTGGGGTGGCCGCACCACCATGGGCATTGACTGCTCCGGCCTTACTCAGGTCTGCTTCAGGGCTTGTGGCACACTGCTGCTGCGCGATGCTTCACAGCAGGCCACACAAGGCAACCCCGTAAGCGACATAGGCGAAAGCCGGCGCGACGACCTCTGCTTCTTCTGCAATGACCAAGGCCGAATCATCCATGTAGGCATCTACATGGGCGACAATCTCATCATCCATTCTTCCGGCCAGGTACGCATCGACACCCTCACCACCGAAGGCATATACAACCGGGAGCTGGACACTCTCACCCACCGACTCCATTCCATTCGCAGAATAAGATGAAAACTCCCTTAAAGAAAGCCGCTCGCCGAACAATGTCGACGAGTGGCTTTCTTTATGCAGGATTCTCCTCTACACAAAGAGTTCCTCTATTTCTTTCTTATAGAATGCAGTGATATTGTTGCGCTTAATCTTGAGGGTCGGCGTGAGGAACTGGTTTTCCGTGCTCCACACCTCCGTGACCAGCCGGATTCTCTTCAGCTGCTCATGGTTGCCCAATGTGGCGTTGTACTTGTCCACCACACGCTGGAAACGCTCCTGCACAGCCTTGTCTGCCACCATCTCTTCACGTGTCTGGGCTGTCACTCCATGGCGGCCGCACCAGTCCTTCAGCATGTCGAAATCCGGGGCGATAATGGCGGCCGCAAACTTCTGGCCTTCGCCCACAACCATCATGTCAAGAATAAAGGGCGACTCTTTGAAACGCTCTTCTATCACCTCCGGATTGACAAACTTACCCATCGATGTCTTGAACATATTCTTGGTGCGACCCGTCAGGAACATATATCCGCCACTGTCCAGATAGCCCGTATCGCCCGTATGGAACCAGCCCTCATCGTCAATGGCCTGGGCTGTCAGTTCCGGCTCTTTGAAATAGCCCTTCATCACATTGCCGCCACGGCACAGTATCTCATTGCTTCCGGGACAGAACTTCACCTCTATCCCCGGCAGCACAAAGCCTACCGAACCCACCTTGCGGCCTTCCTCGGCATAGGTATTGGTCACTGCCACCAATGGCGAGCACTCTGTCAACCCATAACCCTCATACAAGTCGAGCCCCACGGCACTGAAAAAACGGGTCAGTCGCGGCTGGATGCTTGCACCGCCCGACACCAGCATGTGGAAATTCTCACCCAGGGCGCCGCGTATCTCTTTATACACAAGTTTGTCGGCAATGGAATGTTTGATATTGTAATACAGGGTACGCTTCTTGTCATTCAGCTCATAGTCAAATCCCACATCAAGAGCCCAGTCAAAAATCTTTTTCTTCATGCCCGTAAGTTTTTCACCTTTACGGAACACCTTGTCATACATCTTCTCAATAAATCGCGGCACGGCGGCCATCATATAAGGGTTCACCTCCTTGGCGTTGTCTGCCACCTTGGCAATACTCTCGGCATAGAACGTCTCCATACACAGGTACTGATAAAGATAGTTCATCATGCGCTCGTAGATGTGGCACAAAGGCATCCAGCTCAATGCCCTCGTCCATGTTTTGCCAGGCGAGTCCTTAATACCCAGCACATTCAGGATGATGCCACGGTGGGCAAGCATCACACCCTTGGGCGTACCGGTAGAGCCGCTGGTGTATATCATCGTTGCCACATCGTCAGCCGTAATGCTGTCTTTGATGGCCTGGAGCCCCTCGGGGTCACGATGGCTTTCGCCCATGGCATACAGCGTCTCTATCGATGGGGCACCCTCAACCGGAAGAATGGTGTATATCTCCTGCAGCGTGGGGATCTGCTGACGGATACCGCTAATCTTCTTATACAGGGCCTCACCCTCCACGATAATATAGCGAATCTCTGCATGAGTGAGGATATACAGATACTCGCCTTCACTGATAGTAGGATAAATGGGCAGCAACACTCCGCCCATCATCTGCACACCCATGTCTATGTAATTCCATTCCGGGCGGCCTGTCGAAATCAACGCCACATTCTCTCCTCTCTGCACTCCCATATGCATGAATGCGTAGCTGAGAAGGCTCGATTTCTCTATGTACTCATCAATTGTGTGTTCTATCCATTTGCCGTCCTTCTTATTGGCAAATACTGGTCTTTCTGGCGCCAACTCACGGCGGCGGTCTAATAAGTCAAATAGCCTTTGAGGTTCTTGCATAGCGAAATGTTTTTTTAATGAAATGCAAAGGTAACGATTTAAGCCCAATGAGATACCCACAACTTGTATTTGGGATGTTAAAAATGACGAAAAGAGACAATATAGGGATTAAATTACGTTATTGAGGGCGTTTTATACCAAAAAACAAAGCTTAATCCCGCGGCGTTTGTGACAAAAAACATGCCAAACCGGCACCCCGAAGGCACCTCTTAACCTTTTTTTTGAAAAGGGAAGGCTAATCTTTGAAAAAAAATCAGTATCTTTGCAATTTGTATTAAAGAAAAGCACAACACCACCTACACAGCAACACACACCTAATTAACCAACTACACGCTCTAAACCCATACAACACACCAACCTATTAAACCCACATAGATGCAATTATCCGACAAACAACTGTTCGAAGAGCTCAAGGCAGGAAAATACAGACCCGTCTACCTGCTCACTGGCGAAGAGAACTACTACATCGACATCACGTCAGACTATTTCGAGAATCACATCATATCCGAAGAGTCCCGCGATTTCGACCGCACCATCCTTTACGGCCGCGACGTGGACATGTCCACCGTCATCTCCTATGCCAAACAGTTCCCCATGATGTCGCCCATCAAACTTGTGCTCGTCAAAGAGGCTCAGGACATCCCCCTCAAAGAATGGGATCTGCTGGCTGCTTATCTGCAGCACCCCATGCCGCAAACACTCCTGGTCTTCTGCTACCGCCACAAGAAACTCGACAAACGTTCCAAAGCCTACAAAGCCATCAACGACAACGGATGCATCTGCGAGCGCGCCAAACTCTACGACGACCAAGTCCCCGTATGGATAGGCACCTTTGTCAACGAGCACGGCCACACCATCACGCAGAAAGGCTCTGTGCTCATTGCCGAATACCTCGGCAACGACCTTGGCAAGATAGCCAACGAGCTCTCCAAAGTGTTCCTATCCCTCGCCCCAGGCGATGTCATCAACGACGACATCATCGAGCAGAACATCGGCATCAGCAAAGAATACAACGTCTTCGAACTGCAAAGCGCCATCGGTCGCCGCGACGTGGTGCGCTGCAACCGCATCGTCAACCACTTCGCCGCCAACCCCAAGGAAAACCCCATACAAATGGTGCTCCCTACGCTCTACAACTACTTCATCAAAATAATGGTCTACCACCAGCTGGAAGACAAAAAGCAGGCCGCCTCGGCACTCAAGGTAAACCCCTACTTTGTAAAAGACTATGCCACAGCCGCCGGAAACTACTCCCTGGGCAAATTAGCCAGCTGCATAGGCTATCTCTACGAAGCCGACCTCCGCTCCAAAGGCATCCGCAACTCCGGCACCGTCACCGACGGAGAACTCCTCAAAGAACTCGTCTTCAAAGTAATCCACTAACGCATTCCCACAACAACACAATAACGCATTCCCCACATTCCCAATGAAACGCCTAATCCCCCTCCTCCTCTTCGCCGCAGCACTCCTCCCCCTGTCCGCACAGACCGTCAAAGGCACCCTTTCCGACAGCGAGACGGGCGAAGTCATCCCCTTTGCCAACGTCGTCCTCGAGGGCACACGCTACGGCGCCGCCACCGACATCAATGGCTTCTACCTCATTAACAAAATGCCCGAAGGCGCCTACACCCTGCGCGTCCGCTTCGTCGGCTATCAGGAATACTCCGAACCCATCACCATCAAAAAAGGCGAGACCCTCATCCGCAACATAGCCCTCAAATCCGAGAGCAAGACCCTCAGTGCCGTCAATGTCACCGACAACCGTATAGAGGAACGCAAGATACAGACACAGGTCTCCGTCGAGAAAATCACCGCCTCGCAAATCCAGCAGATGCCCTCCATTGGCGGCACCGCCGACCTCGCTCAATACCTCCAGGTACTCCCCGGCATCAACTCCACCGGCGACCAGGGCGGACAGCTCTACATCCGCGGCGGCTCCATGATCCAGAACCTCTGCCTCCTCGACGGCATGATTGTCTACAACCCCTTCCACTCCATCGGCCTCTACTCCATCTTTGAAACCGATGTCATCCTCAACGCCGACATCTACAGCGGCGGCTTCGGTGCCGAATACGGCGGCCGACTCTCCTCCGTCATGGACATCACCACACGCGACGGCAACAAAAAACGCCACTCCGGCAAAATAGGCCTCAACACCTTCGGTGCCAACCTCGTCCTCGAGGGACCGCTGAAGAAAGAGAAAGCCTCCAGCCCCTCCTCCGTCACCTACATCCTCGCCGCCAAAAACTCCTTCCTCTCCAAAACCTCGCCCATCCTCTACCCCTACCTCAGCGGCAGCCTGCCCTTCGACTTCCTCGACCTCTACGGCAAACTCTCCCTCAACTCAGGCTCCGGCAGCAAAATCAGCCTCTTCGGCTTCCGCTACGACGACCAAGTCAACGGCTACCAATCCCTTGCCGACTTCCACTGGCTCAACTACGGCCTCGGCACCAACTTCATGCTCGTCACCGGCTCCAGCTCCATCCTCGAAGGCCATGTGGCCTACTCCGACTACCGCGTCACACAGACCGACTCGTCCCGCCACGACAAACACAGCGCCATCAGCGGCTACAACATGGGCCTCGACATCACCAACTTCATCGGCTCAAACCGCCTGCGCTATGGCCTTGCCTTCGAAGGCTACTCCACCGACTATCAATACTACAACCCCTATGGCATCGATGCAAAACAAAACGAAAACACCATCGACATCGCCGCCTACGCCACCTACAAAATCTCCACCGGCAACTGGCTCATCGACCCCGGCCTGCGCTACATCTACTACTCCTCGCTCCACACCGGTAGCCTCGAGCCGCGCCTCTCCGCCAAATACAACGCCACCGACCGCTTCAGACTCAAAATGGCTGGTGGACTCTACAGCCAGATATTCCTCGACGCACGCTCCGACAACGACATCGTCAACCTCTTCAGTGGCTTCCTCACCGGCTCGGGCGAACTCAACAAACCCACCACCTTCCGCAACAGCCCCGTCACCAACTGCGTGCAGCGCGCACAGCACCTCATCGTCGGCGCCGAATACGACTTCACTCAGCACCTCACTGGCAACGCCGAGCTCTATTTCAAAAACTTCAGCCAGCTCCTCAACTCCAACCGCAACAAAATGTTCGACTCCGACGACCAAGCCTACAGCATCGGTGGACCTTACGAAAAACCCGAATACTACCTCACCGACTTCATCATCGAGACCGGCATGGCCTACGGCTTCGACATGAGCCTCTGCTACGACATCGACTGGCTCTACCTCTGGGCCACCTACTCCCTCGGCTGGGTCACACGCACCGACGAGATACAAACCTACACCCCCCACTACGACCGCCGCCACACCATCAACCTCCTCACCACCATCCGCCTCGGCGAGCAGCACCAGTGGGAAATTAGCGGCCGCTGGAGCTTCGGCAGCGGATTCCCCTTCACCCAGACACAGGGCATGTACGAAAACCTCACCTTCTCCGACGGCCTCCTCTCCGACTACACCCGCGCCAACGGCACCTACGGCGTCACCTACGGCGAACTCTATGCCGGACGGCTCCCGAACTACCACCGCTTCGACATCAGCGGCAAACGCAAATTCTCCATAGGCAAACGCTCCATCCTCGAAATCAACCTCAGCGTCACCAACCTCTACAACCGCAACAACATCTTCTACTTCGACCGTCTCACCTTCACCCGCGTCGACCAGCTCCCCATCATGTGGTCCGCAGGCGTCAACTTCAACTTCTAACCCCTCCCGCGCAGCCGACCCCTCCGCCTCAATCCGGGTGCAAAAGTACACACATTCTTTTGCACCCGAACCACAACTTACGTCAACCCGCCAATATTTACCGCAATAGCGTGCCGGTGCATGTTGCAACAGCAAGCAACGGCACCACCCATCCCATATCCCACAGGAAGCAAACTTCCCCAAATCATAGAACAGACTTACTAAAACGGTCAATCAAGGGCTCGTCAACGCGACGGAATAGATGCAAGATGAGCAGAGACACTCCACACAACAAAAGCAAACGGGCAGCCCGAAGGCCGCCCGCCGCTATCAATGATTATGAAAAACAAACAGTCTTATTTAGAAGATGTCGCAGGACCCCAGTTGTCTCTTCCTGCATCCTCATAGGTATATCCCGGAGCAGGCTTAACCTATTGTTTCAAAACATCATTCCATCACCTATCATTAACTTTTTTCACACATTTTATACAATCTCAACACACACATATATCCTGTACATCAAATCAATACACAAATACTACATTATCATTTCGGTTTGCAAAAATAGACAAATAAAATTGATAAACAAAAAAAAATTACCCATTTATATTTAATTAACACCAACAATGATACCCCGCCACCCATTTTATACATTACCAAAAACAACAGAGATTAACCCCCAATCGGTCGTTAGGGTTTAGCGGATTGGCCCGCACGAGTTTAGAAGTAAGAACTAAGAGCCAGGAACTGTGGCATACTATTCTGGTTCTTATCTCTTACCTCTTACTTTG
>JAEEGI010010232.1_pt1 | contig 20392 bp, 10 predicted proteins | sample 8958751 | NCBI WGS metagenome assembly JAEEGI01 (sample SAMN16246545, study PRJNA631951) | gut metagenome | biome: gut microbiome; feature: rumen; material: KS-attached | host: Bos | place: Iran: Karaj | collected 2018-10 | reverse complement strand
AAAATATAAGTTTATTTAAAATTAAATTGAACATCTTTCATAGTTGAAAAGAATTCAAAAATAATTGAAACTAAATTATAATTATTTAAAAATCTTCTTATAAAATAAAAATAATTATTTTCTTCATATGTTCTTACATTAGTGACTATATCAACAAACAAAACAACAAATAATAAACCATGAAGAAGACAATTTAATTTAAATCTATTATCATCAGATAAAAAAATTTCATAATATTCAACACAAGATAAATCAGTAAAAAAAACGAAAAAATAAAATCTATACATATGAGTAAATCTCATAGTTGGAATTTCAGTTCTAAAAGAAGAATTTAATATAACAAGACTATAGTAAGTGAAAATATTTATTAAAATTAAAAATACACTTTGAATAAATGTTAATAATCCAACTACAATAACATTATAATTATCATTTGAAGTTATTATAGGAACATTTGCATAATTTTTATAAATTGAATTAGTTGGAATAACTAATTGTTTTTTCACAAAAAGTAATATAGTAAATGAATAATATTCTACAATATATTGTGAAAAAATAGTATTTAAATAAAACATCATTTTAGGATACCAAGCTAAAATAATTTTTCCAGATTTTTTCTTTTTTATAGTATGATAATAGTCATACAAATAAATAAAAAAAATAAATTCAAAAATAAATAATACCATTGCAATAGCATAAAATTTAATCATTGTTAAATGAGGGAGAATATTAACTAATTGAGCTTTTCTTAAATTATAACTAATATAAAAATTATATTTTGTTGAATCATCTAATTTCCAAGTAAAATGACTTGTTATTATAATTACTGGAAGATATTTTGGGATTATTGATAGTAAAATCAATAAAGGAGATTTATTTACTGAAAAACTAAAAAGAAGTAGTAATTGTGCAAAAGGAGGAATTTTATTTCTTATTGAACTTAAAACATTTTTATTTTTTGTAATCATTTATAAAGATTTTTTCTAAAATAAATTTAAAATTTATATTTCAATATAATAAATTAATGTTATTTATAATTTTTATAATGAAAAACAAATTTATTTTACTAATTTCTTCATATATTTATATATTTGTATTTGAAAATAATTTTAATGAAAAATTATTTGTCTGTTTGACTACTAATAGAATCGTTGAAATATAATTTATTTTCACCTGAATTATTAGAAAGATTTTCTTCTTCAGTTTCTTTGATTAAATCCCTTTCTTGAGTATAATGACTTCTTAGAGAATCTATTTTTTTTTCTTTTGATATTTTTTTTGAATAAATTTCATCTTCATTTTCAATATCTTCAATTATTATTTTATTATTACTTTGAATATCTTCTTGAACTTCATCTTCAACTTTATCTCCAAATAAAATTTCATCTTGTTTCCCAGGTAAAACTTTTTCAATTTTTTCAATTTTAATATCCTCTAAATTGTCTTGATAACATTTATACATTTCTAAATTAATATTTAAATCATTTAAATTTAATTTAAATTCCATTAAATCAAAATTTGAACTTCTTTCAGATAATATTTTAATATTTGATTCTTCATCAAAATTACTATCAACAAATATTTTTAAAGATAATAAATTTCCTAAAAAGCTATTAATATTACCTTTTAAAGAAATATTTAAAGAAGGTTTATAAGTAACAATTTCAGAATTATTATGTTGTTCTTTCCATAATTTTTTCCTCATTAAAGTAATTTCATGATCATTTGCAGGTTGATTAATAGTTATATTTATTTGTTCAATATCAGCTAATTTTTCTTTTTTTTTATTTATACAAAAAAACCCATTTATCATTTTTCCAATTACATCAACTAAAGTATGTGGAATTAATTCTAAAGTTTCAATTGAATGAATATTATATATTGTTTTATCATCTATTATTAAAGGATTTGGGTCATTATCTTTATTATGAGATATTATAATTCTTGGATTTAAATCTATTTTTTTTATTTTAACTTGAATTTTTTCAGCATTTAAACATAAATAATTTGCACTTTGAGAATCTTCAGGAATAATAATTGAAATATTATTTCCTTTTATCATTAATAACATTTCCTCTATTCTTTTTCTTAATAATAAATCATCTATTTTTTCTTTTTTTGGATTTTCATCTAAACATGCTGAATTTATTTCAAAAAATAAAAGTAATTCTTTAATAACTTTAAATATAAAAATAAATTTTATATGATTTAAAGTCACATTTACTTTTTCCTCATAACTATTTATTTCCCTCCTTAAAAAGATAGTAGTTGTTAATGCATTAAAATTGCTATCACATTTCACTAAATTTTCACATCTTGTATCACCTTTTAAAATTATTTCTTTTACTGTCAAATTTAATGGAAAATCTTTTATATTTTTTTCATTAATATTTAATTCACCTTCAATATTATTTATAATTAAATATATAAAAGGCTTTAAAGTATTATTTTCAACTTGTTCGAAACATATAATAAAAAAAGGAATTGATAATGTTATTAAAGGTGTATTTTTTGAAGCTAATGAACTTTTTTGTTCATAGACTTTATTTTTCTTTTTTGTTTTCATTAAAGATTTTTGTCTTGAATATAATTTATTTATATTTTGTTCTTTTGAATACCTATTATTTTCTTCTTCTTCATCTTCTAAATTTAATTTATGAATTCCAATCGATGTATTTTGTTTTTTATATTTTAAAGAGGTATTTATTTCATCTTCCTCTTCTTTTTCTTGAATAATTATTTCTTCTTTAATTTCGTTTTCATATTTTTCAAAAGCTTTCTTAAAAATTTGTGTTTCATCTCTAATATAATTTCTTATAAAGTAAATATATCTAAAAATAGAACTGATAAATTTAAAATATATAAAACCAAGATTAATTTCTGTTGAATATTTAGGATTTAATTTTATCCCTTCAATAATTATTTTAATCATTTTGAACATTTCAGCAAATAATTTAAATTCTTTTTGTTCAGAAGAAACAAAATCTACTTTTAAATTATCATAACCTCTTCTATTAGAATTAAGTAAATTTCCAGTTAGATTTTCTTTTTTAATAAAAACTTCTAAACAACATTTTGTTTTGAAATTATCAGAAGAAAGAATATTTAATATATTTACAGGTTTATCATTAATTGGAGGAAAAAATGCATTTTTATTTTCTTCATTTATTGAATTATAATCTTCTAAATTATATATACTTAATATTTTTTCTTTGAAATTCACTATTGTTTCATTATTTATTTTTTCTCTTTCAATTCTATCAATTAAACCTAATTGAAATGTTTTTAATATTTGAAATATTACTGTTCTTTCAATATTTTGAATTAATTTTATATTTTCAATTAATAAACATAAAATATTATTTTTTTGCTTTGATAATTCTTCTAAAATTATTTCCATTTTTTTACTATCTATTAATTCAACAATTCCTTTGCTTTCAAAACTTCCTTTTTTCTTATAATCTTCTAAATTATGTATAATATTTGGAACACATGCAAAAACTTTTATTGATTCTACTTCGATTAAATTTTTAACTTTTTCATCTTCAACAGAAATATCTTTTTTTTCATTATATTTAATTTTATTTATAAATATAAAAGCTCCTTTATCTTTTAATTTCTTATCTTCAGTTTCAGTTAATTTAATAGAAATTTTATTAATAGAACAATCAATAATATGAGGAGATAATCTTTTAAAATTAATAGTTGGATTATTTATTTGTTCTTCATTACTAATATCATTACTTTCATGATTAATAGAAATATGAAAATTATTATTATTATTAATTTCATTATCAACATCAAAAGTTTTGGCTTTAAGATTATGAGTCTGATTATTAACTTTTTTTCTTTCATTTTTATTATTATCTTGAGAAGTATCATTTAATTCTTGCATTACATCTAATTGATTTGAACACATATTTTTATATAAGATAAATTTATTTAAAAAACTAAAAGTATTTTGATTATTTTGCATAACTACAATTAAGGATATTTTATTTATATTAATAATTATTTGACTTTTTACTGCAGTTTCATAAAAAATATCATTATATATTTTCTTTAAATCAGTATCTTCATAATAATATGTTGTTCTTGATAAAACTCTATTTAAACCATTTAATAATATTTTCCTTTTTTCAAATAAATTTTTTGGTTCTTCAAATTTAATATTAGAATTATTTGCTTCCATCTTATTTACAATTCCAGTTGAATAACAAAATTTTTCAGAAAATAAATATTCAAATAAATTTGAATTATATGATTCATTTGGGAAAGAAATTTTCAATTTTTCTAAAAATTTATTTTTAGATTCCATAATTTGAATATCTGACATCCAAATCTCTATTCCTTCATAAAACAAAGTTTTTTTAGAATTAAATAATAATAAAGGAATTTGAATACCAACTATATCTTCTACATCATTTATTGAATTTAAATTATCACAACTTAATTTTATGATAATTCCATTTTTATCATCTTTTTCTTTTCCAACTGAATAATTTATAATTTGACTTGTTCTATTAATAAAATAATATTTTAAAGGAAAGATATTTTCATCATAATCAAAAACTTTTTTAATATCATTTATATAAGATATAATTTGATTTATATTTGCAGTTTTTATATTTGGTTCTTTTATTTCATTCAACTTTAATTTTGAAATATTAATAATACCATAAGATTTTTTATATAAAGTTTGAAAATGATTTAAATTTTCAAATAAATTAATTACTTTAATAATTCCAGGAACAATATTAATTAAAATTTTATTAGAATAAACATCAATAAGTAAATTAGGTAAAAAATGAATATTATCCCAAAGAGTTGTTATAATATCTATATTTAAATCAGTTTCTAATAAAGGTTCTATCATATCAATTGTAGCTGAAATTTTTTGAATTTTAATTGAAGTTTGATTAAATAAAGTTAATATTAAATAAGGATTAAAAGTATTAGGATTATATTGTAAATTAATTTTATAATTTTTTGATATTGGAAATTCTTTTAATTCTTCATTGTTAATTAATAAATCTTTTAAGGTTATATTTAATTTTGAACATATTCCTGTTGAAATAAAAAATATTTTATCAAATATATTTATTGAAAGTGAGTTTAATTTAATGGATAATTTTAAATTTTTGTTCTTTTTTTTTTCCATTTTATATTTTGTTTTTTCAATATAAACAAGTTCATTTAATCTGCTGTTAAAATCTTTATCATCAAACAATGTTTCATCATCTTCATCAAAATTTTCATTATCTGTTTTATAAATATAAAAAAAGTCTTTTTTTAATTTTATATAATTATCATATAAATCCATATAAGAAGCTTTTAAATCATCATATAATTCACCAGAACAAACATAATTTGATTTTTTAAAATGTTCTAAAATAGAAGGAATATAAACTATTAATTCAGCTAAAGTTTCATTTGAAATATTAAAAGAAATTTTTCTATCAATAGATAAATTTAAATAATTTGTATCAAAAGTATTTATTGGAATTAAACCAAATTTATTAAGAGATAAATTTAGAAAATTATTATTATCTTTACAAATATATCCTTTTTTCATTATTGTAGAATAAATACTTAAATTTCTAAAAAAATGTTCAAAAGCTTTATTTTCTAAATAAAAATAAGGCATTAAAGGGGAAAAAATATATTGAACAATATTTAAATTAATTAATTTAAATAAATTTTTAATATCATCAGCAATTTGATTTAAAAGATATTGTGAAAAATTATTATTTAAATTGGTTCCTGTAGTATTCGTAGTATTATCTTGAATTTTACTTAAATTTAAATTTTGAATAGTTGAATTATCAATGTTTGAATTTTTTTTATTTTGAGGAAAATAATAAATGATTTTTTCACATAATCTTAAAATAAAACTTGAATTAAAATTACTCTCATCATTTGTTAATAAATACTTTATAGTTTCTGGTTGGTCTTTTAAAATTTCTTTAATTAATTCAAGTAATTTACTCATCATATTTTTTTGAAATAAATATTTTACTAAATAATTACAATAAAATTCACATAATAAAGAAGGATTTTTTTTATCTGGTTTTATATTTGAAACATTATTTTTAAATTGATAAGAAATTTCACTTAAAATTTTTTTTTCTTCAGGTAAATAATTTTCAGTTAATATTTTATCTCTTATTTTATCATCATTAATTGCATCAAGTAAATAATTAATAATAATTCCATCAAAAGCTTCTTGTTCACTTTTAAAAGGATAATTTTCAATTTTAAAATTTTCATTATCTTTTTTAGAAGAAATATCTTTTAATAAAGAAGCATTATCAACATTTGATATAGTAAAACAAAAATTATGATCTAATAGATTTAAAGTTAAAATTTGTGCATTTAATTTAAAGCCATCATTTCTTTTCTGAGTCATTTCAACAGCAATATTAGTAAATATAATAGAAATCATAATTTTTTTTAAATTTTTTTTTGATAATTCATTCTGTAAATTTCCAAATAAATGATGTATTTTTTTATTATTTTTACTATTATTATTCACTTTAGTTAAGCTTCTTAATTGAGCAAAATTTGGAGATTCATGAATATTTTGATTTTTAACTAATTCTGGAATGTGATTTGAATGAGAATTATTTATTTTTGGATTTTTAACTAAATTATTTAAATTTGGTAATTTTCCTATAAAATCAGTTGACAATTCAAAAAAATCTTCTTCATTTGTTTTATTTCTAGTTGTTATTCTAGTATTATCATTAAAATGAAATTTACTTTGAATTTGTTTATTAGCTAAAAATTTCAATTCTTCAGTTATTGCTTCTTTTAAACAATTTGAACCTTTGTTTGAATTATCTGATTCCAATAAATTTATCCATTCAAATATATGTAATTTTTTACTATTTGGAAAATTATTTTTTAAATCATTAAGACATGAATTAGAATTTTCATAATACATTTGATGATAATATTTCATTTGTTTACAAAGTTCATTTTTATCAACAAATTTATTTTTTATTTTTCTTATTAAGTTTATTAAAACTAAATTTACATTTATATTTATTTTTAATATTGTATCTGATGGTTCTCCTTTAATAAAATTTAATATTGTTCCATCTTTTTCAATTTTTTCTTTTATTCTATCTTGTTTTTTTTTACTCCATTTTTTAAACAATAACCATTGATTAAGACTATATTTATAATAAGGATAAATATTTTCAATTCCATTAATATTTTTTTTATTTTCTTCAAGTAAATTATTAAAAATATATTCTCTACAATGTAATATATTTTCAATAGACATTTTTTCTTCAATTTTTCTTAATTCTTCAATATCTTTATTTGTTTGATTATCAAATAAAAATTGTCTTGATTTATAATAATGAGTATACCTTTGAATATTAATAGCATCTTTAAACCAATAACAATCAACATTTTTTTTTTGTTTTCTTCTATATTCTTGTCTTAAACTTAAATAAGCAAATTTTAACATATCAACTGCATGATCAACAGTTAATATTTTATCTATATCAGGTCTATAAATCCAATATTTTTTAATTTTATCTGTTTTTGATAAATTATCAATAAAATTGACTAAAAAAGCATTTTTTTCTTTTGAAACATTTATTATTATTGGTTCTTTAATATCAATAAAAATTTCATTTCTTTTAATTATTGTTTCATTTTCTCCTGGTTTATAATTATCTAAAAAGTAATTTAAAGTAATATTAAAATTTAAAGGTTGTAAAAAAGGATCTGGAGCATTTATTGATTCATAATCATCATCCGCTGAATGTTTAAATATATTTAAAGTCAATTTTTGTACTTTTATTTCTCTTGTGATTTTTGTGATTTCTTGATTTATTTTTTTTACATTTAAAACATTTTGTTCTGAGAAAATTTCTGCGATTTTAAATTCTAATTTTTTTGTTTGTTTTTTATCTGTTGTCTCACCATTATATCTGTTATCTATTATTACAAATTTTAAAAATTTAACTACTATTTTTAGTTCTGAAATTGATTTATAAATAAAGTTCTCAATAATTGTATTTTTTTCTTTTTTTTTATTTTTAAATATTTCCTTATGTATTTCTTCCCATTTTGATAATAAATGCTTTTTTATACTTATTGAATCATTTTGATAAGATTTTGTTAAATAATTTGAAGTTACTTCAACTTTTATTCCCATTATTTCTAATTCCATTTGAGAAAAAGTTACTAAACTTTGAATTGATAATTTTATTTCTTCTACTTTTCCTATATTTAATTCTAAAGGAATTCCAAACTTTTTTAATAAATCTTTTTTTAATTCTAATTCTTTAACATAAAATACTACTGCTGTTTGATGAATTAATATTTTAAAATCTATATTTTCAAAAAAAGGAGATAAAAGCTTTTTTAAATAGGAAATTATTATATTGGAATTTTGTTTTGATTGAATAAATTCCATTTTTATTAAATTTTTATATATTTAAAGTAATAAAAATTAAAAAATGAAAAGAGAAAATAAAATCAAAACCAATATAAAAATAATTTAAAATTTAATTAAAGAAAATTTGATTTTTTTTCTTAAATAAAAAAATTTAAATTTAAATTATATATTAAAACCAAAAAAAAAAATCAAAAAAATAGAATTATTTTTTCTTATTTTTACGTCTTGTATATTCTTCATATATTGTTCCTTCTCTAATAGGAGTGACTTCCCTTCTTTTATATCCTTGTCTATATGGAGAATAAGTCATTGGACTATATCCAGTTTGAGAAATTGAACATCCTAAATTACATGCCCAACAATTTCCTTCTTTAAATTCTTCATTATTTTCTTCATATGAATCATAATTCTTATTTTCATTAAATTTATTTCTTCTTATTTCATTTTCATTTTTTAATTTTTCTTCATTTAATTCTCCTTGATTAAAATTTTCTTCATTTAAATTATTATTTAATGAATTATTATCAATTTTATTTTCTAATTGATTATTATAATCAATATTATATTTATTATAAGTTAAAATATCATTTGATTGATTGATATTATTATTGAAATTTTTTAAATCTGAAGATTGAATTGGTCCAATTGGTTTATATAATGGATTTAATAAATCATTTTTTATATCATCTTTCATTTCTTGAGGAAATTTATTTTGAGGGTTATTAATATGATTTATCCTTCTTAATTTTTCTAATTCTTCATCATTAATTCCTATTTTATAAAAATTATTTTGAGGTTGGGATTTTATTCTTGATGATGATTTTGCTCTATATAATTTACCTTTTCTATTCCTTAAATTTGGGTTATTTGAATTATTCAAAGAATGATTTATTTCATTTTCTTGAATAAAAGGGTTTTTTACATTATTCATTATATTAAAAGAAGATTGAAAATTTTTATCTTGTGGCATTTTAAAGGTACTATCATAATTATAGCTGTTATTTGGTATTTGCAAGTTAATTTGATTTATTTTATTAATGATTTTATCAATAATATTTTTAAATTCAAATGGTTTATTTATATAATAATTCATATCTTCAATTTTATCATTTGAACTTCCAATTTTTTCAGAAAGTATATTTAATAAATTAAAAAATTGTTGTAACATATCTAAATATGTTACAACTTTATCATCTTTAAAAATATTATCATTTAATTTATCGTTTTTATTTTGATTATTCTCAAAATTATCATTTTTCATTTTTTCAAATATGGCTTTCTCATTGTTATATTTATTCTGTAATTCTTTAAATTCTTCAGAAAGATCAAATAATTTTTTATTTGCCTCAATTAAATCATTTTGGCATTTACAAAGAAAATAGCAACAATTTCTATGACATTCACAACAACAAGGAATAGAAAAATTATTATTTTGATTATTTATATTATTATATAAATTATTATTCTGATTATTTAAGTTATTGTTATAATAGTTATTATTTGATATATTTGAAAATTCATTTGTTGTATCATTTTCTTGGGTAGGATTATAATTTTCTAAATTTGGATTATAATTATAAGATTTATTTATTTCTCTATTTGCAACTTTTTGATTATTCATTTTTTATACAATAAAAAAAAAAAACATTAATAAAATATAAAATTGTTTTTTCCACTTTAATTATAGATACTATTTTTATTTATTTTAAATCTGTTTTTTATTCTTGAATTAATATATTTAAATTTTATTACTTATTTTTGATTTTACTCAAAAAATAATGTTTTAAAAGATGTTGATAAAATAATTTATTAATCTTTATATTTTTACTTATCAATAATATATAATTCTTAAAAATTTAAAATAATTAAATCCTTTCATTAAATTTAATATATTTGCTCAAACGAAAAAAAATTAAAAAAAAATTTAAATTTAAATATTTTAATCAGCTCAAATTTTTATATATATTCAAAGTATTAATTTTTTTGTAGTTTATTTTATATTATTTACAATTTAATTTAGTTAGAGCATTATTTTTTTTACAAATTCACAAAAAAAGATTTTACAAGTTTATTATAAACAAATTTACATAAAAGCATGATAATAATTACATTAAATTCAAATTATTTTAGTATCACAAAAATTCGTAAAAAACATAAAAATAAATTAGATTTTTTCTTTTAAAAAATAAAACAAGAACTACAAAAGCATTCTTCTTTATTTTCAATATTCTTATTATAAGAAATATCAATTAAAATTACTTCAGCAATTTTTCTAGAAGAAATTTGATCAATAAAACTAACTTTATAGTTTTTATTTACTTTTTTATTAATTTCATTCCCAAAAGCATCAATTCTTATATTTGGGGAAAAATTATTTGAAAATTTCACTTCGTTTGAAAAAATTGAATTCTTTTTTCTTTTATCATTAATTGAATATTTAGTCGATGATTGATCAAATGATGATAAACTATTTTTTGTTTTCCTTCTTCTTTCTTTATTTGAATATAATAAATTTAAAGGTTTTATTTGAACTGAAATTTCTTTTTTAAATAAAACACTTTTTGATGACATTAAATAAAAATTTTTATTTATTTGATGATTTTTATATTTATTAATATTTGATTTAATAATCAATTGATATATATAAATAATTTTAATTTGTTTTTATTTTATTTATTTTTTAAATTATGATAATTGTTATTTTTTATTTTTTATTTTTTTTAAAAGTAATTCTCTTCTTTTAATATATTCAATTTCTCTTGTTATACCATTTATCATTTCTTGATTAAGTTCATTAGGTTGTTTAATACAATTATCAGTTAAAGAAATTTCATAATTTGCAACTTTAGATTTAGAATAGTAATTTGCAATTTTTGGTCTTTCTCTCCTTAAATTTAATTCATTTTCAATTTCTTTATTTCTTTGTTTTTCGTTTTCTTCCATAATTTTTTTTAATAAAGTTGAATGATAAAATTCTTCAGCATCTAATTTTACTTTTCTTTCATTAAAAGTATCTTGAATTTTTTCTTTTTCTTCGGTTTTACATTTCAACATAGCTTTTTGAAATTTTATTTCTTTATCATATTGTTCTTCTAAAAAAGCTTTTTTTCTACAATATTTTTTATTAAAAAGCATTGAATCATTTTTATATCTTGGAATTTCTTTTTCATTTTTCTTATAAAATGTTTGAATAGGTTTTTTTTCATTTTCAGGAGAATCACTTTTTACTAATTGTCTTTGAGATTTTTTTGAACTTTTAATTATACTATTATTTTTACTTTTACTATTTGTATTTCTTGTTGAATGTTGAATTGAAGGTAAACTTATATTCTGATTATAAGTTATATTTTGAGTGTTATTTCTATTAATTTTTCTTAAATTAGTATTTAATAAATTGTCTTCTTTTGGATGAAAAAAATTACTATAGATATTATTAAAACTTGTTTTACTCTTTATTTCATTTGAAAATAAATTACCTGCATTTTCTTCTTTTTCTTTTTTTAATAATTCTAATTTCATTCTTTCATTATTTTTTATATTTCTTATATTTTTTTGGATTTTTACTTTTGTTTCTGGATTTAATTTATTTATTTCTATTTTATTCATTCCATTAATTACATTATGAAATTCATCACTCATTAAATAATTTAAAACATGAATTTGTTTAGTTACAACTCCTACTTTTTTTCCATAAGGTTTACTATCAACTTTATTTAATAAATCTGGTTCATCGTCATCAACTTCATTTAATTTTAAAGAATTAATAAAGTTTTCAATTCTTTCAAATTTTTTTTTTTTTTCTTCTTCTCTAAAAGGTAATTTAACAGTTTTAATTTTTATTTCTTCTTTAACAACAACATCTTTATTTTCTTCTTCAAAAAATTTAATTATATCACATCTTAATTTTTGTCTTCCAACTAATTCAAATAATGAATTTATAAATTCAACTCCTTTTTTATAAGGTAATGTTTTTCCAAAAAATTTTGCTTGTTGATAAAGTTGTAAAGCTTTATAAATATCATATTGATTTTCATAGCAAACTCCTAATTGATAACAAGCAATTGACATATAAAAAAAATCTTTACTTAATTTATCTTTTTTATATATTGGAAAATTACTTATATCATAAATATAACTTACAATTGTATTTTTATCTGTATCTTCATTTAATCTTATTTCTAAATCTTTATATAATAATTTTAAACATGTTGCAAGGTAATTTTTTGCAGTATCATAATCATTATTTCCTATAAATAAACTTCCTAATAATATATATATAAGAGCTGAATAAAATAAGGTATTTGGAGATAGAAAAAAATCAGAAGTTGATTTTATTAATTTTTCTCCTATTGCTAAAAATTTTATCGCTTGAATTACATCAAATTCATGCAGACAAAATCTAGCATAATTATAACATTGCTTTAAAGAAAATGTAATTATAATTTCTATTTTTTCTTTTAAATATTTTTCTTCTGAATTGTTATATGTTAACATAATAAAACTATTTAATTCACTATCTAATTGTATTAACCAATGAATTATTCCTTTTAATTTTGTTTCAGAAGCATAATTTATAAATTTACGAGAAATAATTTTATGAATTGCTTCTAATCTAATATATTTAATATACCAATTATCAGTGAATTCTTCTTTTATTGTATTTAATAACTTTTTATATTGTTTTTTCATATATAAATCAACCAAACTAGTATAATATATATTAAATTTTCTTCTTTTATATTCTTCTAGTTCAGATTCGTTTTTTGAAGTTTCTTGAAATTCTTCATCAAATGAATCTTCAGGAATTATCATTTGTTTAATTTTTGGTTTTTTTTCATTCGGGTCACCTAAATGAATTATTGGTTGTTCATTATCATCCATTTTTGATTTAAAAAAAGTAATTCAATTGCTTTGAAAGTTATTTAATTTTTATTAAAATATTTTATTTTCATTAAGAATTAAAATTAATAATAAAGATGAATATATAAATATCCTATCAAAATTGGTATTTATTGTTCAATTTATAAAGGATTAATCTAGAAAATAAAGTTATTAATATTTAAAGATATGGAAATTAGGAAAAAACATTTTTTATTAAGGCATAATAGAAACATCTATTTTAATAAAAACCTTTAAAAGGATATTCTCTAAATATCATATAATAAATAATTATACTTAAACTACAAAAGTTACATTTTTAATTAATATTTTTTACTTCAAAAAATTTTGATAATATAGTTTAAAATGGAATTACGAAAAAAAATCATGGGAATTAGCAAAAAGAATAGAATAAACAATTAAGTAATAGGAAAATGTATATATATTTATAAAAAATAGAAAATTTAACTAATATGAGATCTAGTTTCTTGAATTTTTCTTTTTAAACTTTCATATTTTTTCTTATCTCCAACAGAAACACTAGGTAGAACACTATTCATAGCATTATAAAAATCTTCTTTTAAAATAGTACAATCTTCTAATTCCAAATTATTAAATTTTAAACTATTTCCAGATAATCGTTTCAAAGCATTTAATTGAGCTTCTCTGACCAAAGCAGCTAAATCAGCTCCACTGAAACCGTCTAATTTCTCATTATCGAAAACTTCAATTAAATTTAAATCTTTTTCAATTGGTAAATTCCTAATTAAAGTTTCTAAAATAGAAATTCTATCATTTTTTTCAGGTAAAGGGACATAAAGTAATTTATCTAATCTTCCAGGTCTTAACATAGCAGGATCAATAATATCAGGTCTATTTGTAGCAGCAATAATAAATATTTGTTTTCTATCTTCTAATCCATCCATTTCAGTTAATAATTGATTAACAACTCTTTCACTGGAATTATTATTTTCATTTGATCTTTTAGGAACTAAAGCATCTAATTCATCAAAAAATATTATACAAGGAGAAGAATTTTTTGCTCTTATAAATAATGATCTTATTGCTCTTTCACTTTCTCCAACATATTTATTTAATAATTCTGGTCCTTTTATTGAAATAAAATTTGCTTTTGCTTCATTTGCAACTGCCTTTGCTAAAAGTGTTTTTCCACATCCTGGAGGACCATATAATAATACTCCAATTGCTTTGTTTATTCCTATTAATTTTAATTTTTTAGGTTCTAATATTGGCATTACTATATCATAATATAATTCATTTCTTAAATCTTTTAATCCTCCTATATTATCCCATGATACATTTGGTATTGTTGAAAAACCTTCTCTTTTACTTGTTGGTTGAATCATTTTAATTGCATATTCAAAATCACAATTATCTATATTTACTAAATTAATATTTATATTATTTTCAACACATCTTTTAATTGCATGATGACCAGCTGTTCTTACTAAAGATTGTAAATCTGCTGCTAAATAACCAGGAGTTAATTTTGCTAAATTATAATAATCTACATTTTCATTAATAAGATTTTTTTCTGTTATTTTTCTTATCATTTTTTCTCTCATTTCTAAAGAAGGAAATCCAATATGAATTTCTTTATCAAATCTTCCAGAACGTCTCATAGACATATCAATAAATTCTGGTTTTGAAGTAGCACCAATGATAAAAACAGGATTATTTAATTCAGATAAAAATTTATCATTAATATCATCTATACAAGTCATAATTTGAGCAACAATTCTTCTTTCCATTTCTTTATTAGCTTGTTCTCTTTTACCTAATATAGTTTCAATTTCATCTATAAATAATATACTAGGAGCATTTTGAATAACATTATTAAATAAATTTCTTATTATTTGTTCACTTTCACCACTTAAACTTGATATTATATCTGGTCCTGTTATTTTATAAAAAGGAATTTTAAACTGACCTCCAATTGCATATGCTAAAGTAGTTTTTCCACATCCTGGAGGACCACAAAGTAATATTCCTTTTATTGGTAATATATTTAATTTTTTATATAAATTATAATTATTTAATGGAAGAGATATTATATCTTGTAATTCTTTTATTATTTCTTCCATTCCTCCTAAATTTGATAAATTTATTTTTGGAATATAAAGATATTTTTCTATGTTAAAAGATTGGGTTTCTGGGAAAATTTCACGTCTTCTTTTTTTTTGGGAAAAATCATTGTTTTCTTTTTCGTTCTTTTCGTCTTTTGTAGAATTTTCTGATTTTCTATTTTTTATTTCTTTTATTAATGTTTTTATTATGGGACGAAGAGATTCATCTTTTTGACGAGAAAATTCAGGAGATTTTTTTATTTCTGATATTATGTCTTCTATGCTTGATATTGATTTATTTGTTTTTATTATGGATATAACTAAATTTTTTATTTTTGACGACATATCTGAGAGAGATATATATTTTTTTTTGATAATTATTTTTTTTCATTTAAACTTAAAAAATTTATTTAAAAAATGTTAATGTTTTTATATTTTATCTAAATATTCTATTTCAATAATTATTTTTATAAAAATAAATAAATTTCTTTTTAATTTTCTTTTTTATTTTTTTTCTTTTGAAGTCTCCCATCAATATAAATTTAATATGTAAAAAATTTGAGTCATTATTTTATAAAAATATTGTTTAAATTATAAAATTAATAATAAATATAAATAATTTAAAACGAATTATTTTTAATATTCTTTTTATTATTATATAAAGGGATAAGTGTTTTTTCTCAGAAATATATAAGGAAATAATTTATATCCATGATTATTGATAATATGAGTAATTCATGTTTTATTATTTATTTATTATATTTTGCATTTGGGATAAATTTTCAACAATTTTTTTGGTTATTCAATAGAAAATCTTTTATTTGAATTAATTTTGATAATATTTACAAAAAAAAATTATAAATTATAAATTTTTAAAGTATAATAATGTAAACTTACTGTTTAAATGAAATAAAATTAAACATAAATTAAATTTAAAAACGAAAAAAGATATTATATTTTTACATATCTTGAATTACCTTTAATAGAGTTTTCTTTACTACTTAATTTTCTTGAAGTAAAAGGTCTTTCAAAAATATGATTATTTCTTAAATTATTTTTTGAAGAAGGAGAATTCATTTCTTCTTTTTTATCATGAATAATTTGTTTCATTTCATAAATATTTTTCAATAACATTCCAACTTTTTCTTTGACATCCGGATCGCTTTTTAAACTTTCAGGAATATTATCAAATAAATTTTTAATTTCTTTATTTACTTTTTCACCATCAACATTATTTAATTTAATATTATTTGATAATAGTCTTTTATTTTCTTCTTCTTTTTTATTTTGATTTACTTTAGGAAAAAAATGAGGAGTTTCTTTAAAAATATCGTCTTCAATTTCTTCAATTTTATTTTTTAATTCTTTTGAATTAAAATTACCACTTTCTGTATTATTTGTACTGTGAGAATTTGTTGAACTATCTATTTTACAAGAAATTTTAAATAAAATATTTTCTTTATTTAGAGGATTAATTTTAGAAAATATTTCATCGCTTTTATTTTCATTTATATTATCTGAATTTATTTTTTTAAATGTAAGTTCATTTTCTTCAACTTTTATTTTATTATTTTGAATTTCAAAAAAATCTTTTGGAAAAAGGTTTTTTAAATTAGTTTGTGGTGTTATAGGAGAACATATTTTATGTGATGGTTTTAAATTAGATATTTTTATTTTCTTGGACATTGGTTTTTCTCCTATATTTAAAGGGGAATTCATTTTATAAATTAATAAATTTATAATTTAATTCTAATATATCTTAATTTTTTTATATGATATTTGAATAAATTTAAAAATGATTAAGTTAAATTTATTTTTTAACAATCAATATTTAAAATTGAAAATAAAGAGAATTAAAGAATAGAAAAAAGATTATTTATAGAATTAACTTGTTTATAAGCCTTTAATAATTTTTTTTTATTTTTTTTAACTTTAAATTTTTTGTTTATTTATATATGAAATAGTAATGATTACCATTTGTATATAAATTTTTTGACAAAAAAAAATATATATATACATGTTATATTTTTTTTTTAATTTCATTATGTTTTTGAAAAATAAAGAAAATTTAAATTAAAAATTAAAAAAATATTTAAATGGGATGTAAATGCATGAGAAATATAATAAATGAAGAAGAATCAGAATTAAAAAGTTCAGTAAAAAAAAAAAAATAACAATAAAAATATAATAAAAGCAAACTTTCCATCAAATATAAAAAAAGAATATTATGAAGATAATACTTCATCAAATATATTACCTAAAAATAATGAAGATAAAAGTGAAATTTCAAGTTTTATAAATCAAAATTTACAAGAAGAAAAAAGTATAACAATCAAAAACTCTTCCATAACAAATAAATGTAATATATCAAATAATATAATTGTTGATGATAATAATTTAAAAGATAAAAATATAGAATATAATGAAAGATTATTAACAATAATAAATGAAATAAGGGAAAATCCACCTTTATTTGCAAATAAAATAGAAAATTCATTGAAAAATATAATAATAGAAAAAAAAATAATAAAAGATGAAACTACAGGAATAGAAAAAGAAAAAGTTAAAATAGTTTATAAGGATAAATTAAAAATTGCTCTTTATAGAGGAGAACCAGCATTTTTAGAAACAATAAAAATTTTAAAAAATACTGATTCTATAAATCCACTTGAAATAAATAATAATATTATTATTCCTTTACCAGAATTTGAAGCTCAAACTAAAGATTCTTCTTATTTAAAATCAATTGTCAAAGAAATGAGAAAAAATGTTAATATTGATATTTACTATAAAGATTTAATTAAAGACCCTGAAATTTCAGCTTTATTAATGGTTGTGGATGATAATAATAAAAATGCTGGAAAAAAAAGGGATGCAATTTTAAATAAAGATTATAAATATATTGGAATTTCAAGTAAATTTTATAAGAATTCATTTGTAGCTTTTTTATCTTTTTCTAAATAATATGTTTTTAAATATTTTACTTTTTTAATAAAAATATAGATTTATGTGAATAAATTTTGTAATGTAGGTTTTAAATGATTTTTTCAAAAAGAAAAAATATATTATTTGGATTTTTCCTTTTAAAAATACTATTTTATGTATTATTCATTATTATTTTAAACTTATAATTTTCGATGATTATAACAATTAATTTAATTTATATTATTATTTTCTCTTAGTATATTATCTACTATTTAGTAAGACAAAATTTAGAAATTTATATGTTATTTATAATATTAATGAATTCAACTTAAAAATATAAGATAATAATCTATAATAATAAATGCTGTATTTTAAAAAAATTTAACTATTTAATTTATATATGACATTAAATAAAATAAAAATATATTTTTTACAATAAAAAAGAAGAAAAAAAAATTGAAATTTTACAAAAAAGGTTTTAAAATTTGGATTTCAAAATGCTTCATAAACTTTTTAAATGTTATAATATTTTATTGAATCTTTTTCTGATGTAATTTCAATACTTAATGAATTATTGAAATTTTCTTTAAAATTCATATTTAAAGTTATATCTTCTTTCCAATTAATATTGATTGTATTTGCAATATTTGAATTAATTTTCTCTACTTCAAAATTTATAAATGATTTTTTATCTTTATCTTCGTTTAAATTTTTTAAATCTTCATTTGTTTCTTCACAATTTTTAATACATTTTTTATTTTTCTCATATTTATATTTACAAATTGTATGATTCCAATGACATTTTGAATCAAAACAATCATTAATAAAAAAATATTCCATCTAATCACATTCATATGTACAATTTTTATATTTTTCTGAATAATATTTATTTATTGAACTATAATTAATACATTCTGTTAGATTTTCATTTGAAATATTTTTTCCTGAGATACTTGAAAAAATTTATAAAATAATGAATAAGAATAATTAAATTACTCAATATATATCCTAAATTTAATATTTTATAGAATATTATAATTTTAAAAGTCTTTACCTCTTGAAAATAATTTTATTTTTTATTTATATTTTTTTATTATATATTTAATAAGATGTCTTATTTATTACCCCATTTAGAAAATGGTTATGAAGTTGATCAAGCAATAATTAGTGAAGAAGATAAAGTTGTTGTTATTAGATTTGGACATGATTATGATCCTCAATGTATGAAAATGGATGAAATATTATATAAAGTTGCTGAAGATGTAAAAAATTTTGCTGTAATTTATTTAGTAGATATAACAAAAGTTCCAGATTTTAATCAAATGTATGAATTATATGATCCATGTACTACAATGTTTTTTTACAGAAATAAACATATGTTAATAGATTCTGGAACTGGAAATAATAATAAAATTAATTGGGCTTTAGATGATAAACAAGATTTAATTGATATTATTGAATCTGTTTATAAAGGAGCAAGAAAAGGAAAAGGATTGGTTGTTTCTCCAAAAAATTTTGGAATACAAAATAAATTTTAAACTATAAAAAATAAATTATATAAAATAAATTATAAATATAATTTAATCTTTTTGTATCTTTTTTATAAATTTGGAAATTATATAATTATATTTTATTTATGATATCAGTAAAAATTTAAAAAAATAGAAAATTTTTTTTATATTTTTTCAAACAAAAATTTTATAATTGTTTTGGTTTCTGAAATTAGTTTTTGATTTCTATTTTTATTCGAATATATTTAGTAAAATTATGAAAAGAATTCATAATATTTCTTTTTCTTTCAATTATAATATTTAATTACTCCCTATTATTTAAATTACTTAAATTGAATATGTTTTCTAAAAAATCATTTTCATTAATTGATTTTTCCTTTCCTTATTTTAGCTCTTATATTCTTTTCTTTAACTATATATTCATAGTGAAAGTTTTTTTTTATACTCTTTATTATCTTTCTTTTTATAGTTTTTTTATTATTCTGGATATAATATTTTATCTTTGATTATATATTTAAAAAATATATTTTTTTAATCAAAATTCTGTTACCCTAAGATTTAATATAATATTT
>JAEEGI010010231.1_pt1 | contig 20393 bp, 13 predicted proteins | sample 8958751 | NCBI WGS metagenome assembly JAEEGI01 (sample SAMN16246545, study PRJNA631951) | gut metagenome | biome: gut microbiome; feature: rumen; material: KS-attached | host: Bos | place: Iran: Karaj | collected 2018-10 | reverse complement strand
CGGACCGCGCGGCGGCATCATCCTGATGGGCAAGGACTTCGACAACCCGTGGGGCCTCACCACCCCGAAGGGCGAGATCAAGAAGATGAGCGCCATCCTGAACTCCAGCGTGTTCCCCGGCATCCAGGGCGGACCGCTCGAGCACGTGATCGCCGCCAAGGCCGTGGCCTTCTACGAGGCCGCCCAGCCCGAATACGTCGCCTACCAGAAGCAGGTGATCGCGAACGCCGCCACCATGTGCGCCGAATTCATCCGCAGGGGCTACAAGATCATCTCCGGCGGTACCGACAACCACCTGATGCTCATCGACCTCCGCACCAAGTTCCCGGACCTCACCGGCCGCGTCGCGGAGAAGGAACTCGTCAGGGCCGACATCACCGTGAACAAGAACATGGTCCCGTTCGACAGCCGCAGCCCGTTCCAGACCAGCGGCCTGCGCGTGGGCACCCCGGCCATCACCTCCCGCGGTTTCGTGGAGAAGGACATGCTGGACATCGTGGAACTGATCGACACCGTCCTCACTTCCGCCAATGCGCACTTCGCCGCCCTGACGGCGAAGGAGCCCTCCGAAGAGCAACTCGCCGAGCGGGCGGCGCATGAGAAAGTCCTCAAGGACGTGGTCCACAAGGTCAACATGATGACTGCGGGCCGTCCCTTGAACCGGTACTAGTTGCTCCCTACCGTCGTAATGATAATCACACCGTTGGCTCCCTGCATCCCATAGATGGCAGTGGAGCCATCTTTGATGACGTCCACGGACTTGACGAAGGTCGGATCCAGGTTGGACAGGTCCGTCACCTGCACGCCGTCCACGAGGATGAGCGGGTCGAAATTGTCGGAATTCGTACCGATGCCCCGGATGATGATCCGGTTGTCCGGTGTCACCTGGACCCCGGGCACGCGGCCGCGCAGGTAGTCGTACATGTTGGAATAGGTCTGCGCCTCGGTCTTCCGGACCTTGACGTTGGAAACGGCCGCCGTGAGTTTGTCCTTCTCCTGGGTGCCGTAGCCGACCTCGACCCGGTCACCATCCCGGGCGGTCTTGTTGGAAGTTCCACAACCTGCCAGGCAGGCAATCATCGAGACAACAAAGAGAATCTTTTTCATATCGTACTGATTATTTATATCCTTTCGATATCGCCGGAGGCAATCCAGCCGCGGCGGCCGTCGGCCAGTTCGATGTCGGTGAAGCCGGACACTTCGTCCAGGACCTTCACCTTCGTCCCCTCATGCAGGATGAAGAGGGACTTCGCGGCTTCGCTGGACGGCGAACTCGTGACGGAGGTCACGGGACGCATCACGATGGCCGTGTCGTGACGCTCGGCCGCTGCCTTCTGGCTGAGGGCGAAGCCCCAGGCCGCCAGGGCCAGCAGCAGCGCCGCGATGCCCGTGAAGAACCCGGTACGGCGGACGCGGGCGGACGGCCCGAGCAGGAACAGCAGGCCCAGCGCCAGGGCCGATGCCAGCAGGAACAGGGACAGTCCCGCCCAGGCATTGGAGGGCAGCAGGTAGTTCACCTTCCGCGCCCAGGTCTTGAGGATGAACTCCGGGACTTCGTCGATGCGGTCCTGCGTCAGGTTCCGCGCGAAGTCCAGGTTATAGCGGATGTCCGCATCGGAAGGATCCAGGCGGAGGGCGCGTTCATAGAACAGGATGGCCTTCGCGATGTCGCCCGACTTGTACCAGGCGTTACCCAGGTTGAAATACAGTTCCTTGGAGCGGAGGCCGGTCGCGGCGACGTCCGACCAGTCCTGGGCGGCCTGGTCCCAGTCGCCGGCCGAATAGGCCTCGACACCCGCCTTCCACAGGGAATCGGGATAATCCTCGGCGGCCTGCGCCCCCAGCGGGAGCATCAGCAGGAGCGCCAATAAAGTGGCGGCGGGAGCGGCAGAGACACCTTTCTTCATGGATGCGTCGATGGCGGTGATGACGGAAATGGCCTGCTGGTAGTGGGCATTCATCGCCTCATGCCCGGAGTCCGGGGCATAACGGGCGTATTCGCAGGCGTCCAGCAGGTCGGTGAACGCGGTGACCGTCTCGGGAGCGACACCCCGGGCGGAAAGCGCCGCGGCGATGTTGTCCTTGTTCTGGTCGGCCACGTCCATCGTGAGTTTGTCGGCCACGAATCCCACGAGCGCACGGTGCAACTCCTCGTAGAAGGCCGTATAAAGGTTCTTGCCCAGGAAATCTCCGGCCAGTTTCAGGCGCTTCATGGCCTCGCGGGTCGCCTTGCGGTTCCGGCTGCCGGCGACATCGGCACGACGGGCGGCGAGTTTCCGCAGGGAAAGCCATACGGCCGCGGCGGCAAGGAGCAGCAGCGCAACCAGGATCCAGTAGGCCGGTTTGCCCACGAAGAAGCCTTTGTTCTCCGACAAGGAAGTCTTCGTCTTGATGAAACGGATGTCCTCGCCCAGGTTCTTCACGCCCTTGCGGTCCACCGTCAGCGTTCCGGCGCCGTCCTGGACGGGCTGCGCCGCGCCCGCGGCACCCCGCTCCACCGTCAGGTGCAGGGAATCCGTCTGGGCCGTCGCATAGCGGTGCGCCTTCACGTCATAGTAGGAGAAACGCACCGGCGGCAGGACGAAGTCGCCCGGGCTGCGGGGGATGAAGGGATATTCGAAGGTCTTGGAGCCGCTGGTACCGCTCTTGTCCGTCCCGGAAGTGGCCTTCACGTCATAGACCTCGAAGTCCGGCGGGAAATCCAGTTTGGGCGCCTCCACCAGGGAAACGTTGCCCTTGCCCGTGACCGTGACGATGAGCGATGCCGCATCATGCGTCTTCAAGGCGTCCTTGCTCAGTTTAGCGCTCACGGAGTATTCGCCCACGGCGCCGGCGAAGCCGGCCGGAGCGCCGCCCGGCAGGGCGGAAACCTTGACGTTCACCGCGGGCGTGGAGACACGCTGCCGCTGGGTCACGTAGTCATTCTCGAAGAATTCGTCAAAGATGGAACCTGTCCGGGGCCGCTGCGTGCGGACATTCACCAGGCACACGATTTCCGAAGGGTCGATCGTCAGGGTGCCCGCCTTCTGCGGAATCAGCACCCATCGGCGCAGGACGGCGGAATTGTACATCTTGTCGCCCACCTGTTCCCGCTGGAATTCGATGCTCTGCGGCGTGTCCACCTCCTGGCTCCAGAACCCGTTGAACTTCGGGAACCGGGCGTCCTCGAAGCCTGTGAGGTTCGCCCGCTGGTAGATCTTGAGGGTAGCCGTGATGGGCTCGCCCACCATGGCCTCCCGCTTGGAGAGGTTCAGCCGCATGAACAGTTCGCCGGTATCGTTCGAGGCGGACGGGCGGGCCTGCTGCTGTCCACCTCCCTGGGAGGATCCGCTCTGGCCCTGTCCCTGGGCATTACCGGCTTCGCCTCCCTCCACGACGGTGATCTGGACCGAACGGGAATGGATCTGGTCGCCCTTGACGGTGGCCGTAGCCGGAGAGAACGTGAAGGTGCCGGTCCTCTTGGCCTGCAGGATGTAGGTGTAGGAAGTCTGGGACGAACGGGTGGTCTTGCCGTTCACGATGGATACGCTGGTGGAAGTACCTTTCTGGGGGCCCCAGACCAGGTTGAAGTCATCGCCCGGAGCCCATTGGAACTCCGAAGGGGCGTGCTCGCCCTCGACGATGAAGACGACGTTGAACCGTTCGGACAACTCCACGATATTGTGCACCTCCACCCGGATGGTCGATTGGGCCCATCCGGAGATCACCGTCCATAACGCCACGAAGGCTGCGATCCATCTTTTCATAACGCGACTACCAATTCTTCTCTTTCTGGCGGGCCTTCAGCACGGCCGCCTTCTCCTTGTTCACCTTGTCCTGGGTTTCCTTCTCCTTGGCCTGGATGGCCTGGAGCATCTGCTGGGCCTGCTGGGGGGAGATTTCCGAACCGTTGTAAGGCTTCGGCTGCTGCCCCTGGTCCTGCTGGTCCTGGTTCTGGTCCTGGTTCTGCTGATCCTGGTTCTGGTCCTGATCCTGCTTGTCCTGGTTCTGATCCTGATTCTGGTCCTGGTTCTGGTCGTCATTGCCGCCACCGCCGCCGTCGGGATTGTTCTCCAGCATCTTCCGGGCATAGACATAGTTCTCCTTCGCCTCCAGGTCGTCCGGATTGATGATCAACGCCTGCACGAAGGCTTCCATCGCCGCCCGGTACTGCTTCTGCTGCAAGGCGGCGTCGCCGGCGTTGAAGAAGGTGTCGAAGCCCTGGGCGTTCTGCTTCCTGGCGCTGCGGGTCTCGGGGACATGCCGGAGCGCCTGCTGGTAGAACTTGCCGGCCTCGGCGAAATTGCCCTGCCGATACAGGTTGTTTCCCAGGTTGTAAGCCGATGCGACGGAGGTGCTGTCGGCATTCAGGCCCTTGCGGTAACTGATGTCGGCATCGCCGTATTTTGCCTTGGCGAACTGGCGGTTTCCCCGGCGGACATCCTTCTTGTCCACCTGGGCCACGGCCGAAACGCTCAGCAAAAGGAACAGGATCGTCAGAAACTTCCTCATTGGTCAAACCATTTCTTCTTCGGACGGCGCTCGCCGATGAGCATCTCGATCACCAGCAGCGCCAGCGCAATCGCGAAGAAATACATATACTGTTCGTCGTACTCCTCGAACACGAGCGAGCCGAACTCCTCGTCCTCCATCCGGCGGATGTCGTCGATGATGGGGTTCAGGCCGAACTCGTCGTTCCCGGCATGGACATAGGCGCCGTTGCCGGCCTTCGCCACCTTCCGGAGCATGTCCTCATCGAGTTTGGTCACGACGATCTCGCCGTTCTTATCCTTCATCAGGGAGCCCTCGAAAGGAATCGGCTGACCCTCGGAAGAGCCCACGCCCACGGTATAGACGCGGATGCCGTTCTCGGCGGCTTCCTTCGCGGCGGCCACGGGATCGTCCTCGTGGTTCTCGCCGTCGGATATGACGATGATCACCCGGCTCTTCTCGCTCTGGGCGCTGAAACTCTTGATGGCCGTGAAGATCGCATCGCCCATCGCCGTCCCCTGGATCGGAACGGACCCCGTGTCGATGCTGCCGAGGAACATCTTGGCGGACACGTAGTCCGTCGTCACCGGCAACTGCACGAAGGAGGAACCGGCGAAGATGATGAGGCCGATGCGGTCGTCCTTCAACTTGTCCGCCAGGCGGGAAATCGCCAGTTTGGCGCGGTCCAGCCGGTTCGGGGAGTAGTCCTCCGCCAGCATCGAGTTGGACACGTCCAGACAGATCACGATCTCCGCCCCGCGGGTTTTCCGCTCGGACAGTTTGGCACCGATCTGCGGCCGGGCCAGGCCGATGACGAAGAACGCGAAGGCCAGGCTGAACAGCACCATCCGCACCCAGCCCTTGGAACCGGACCATGACGGCATGAGCGCCTTCACGAGCGACTCGTCGCCGAACTTCCGCAACCGCCGTGTACGCAGCGACCGCCAGATCCCGTATCCGACGAGGAACAGGGGAACCAGCAGGAGCAGGTACAGGAACCGATATTGTGCAAAAACCAGCATATCCTAAGGTAATCTTCTGAGCAGGGCTCTGACCAACACTTCCAGCAACAGGCACACGAGCGCCCAGATCGCGAACCGCGGGAACAGGTCCTTGTAGATCGGGAAACTGTCCACGGTGGTCCGGGTCTTCTCCATCCGGCCGATCTCGCCGTAGATTTCGGCCAGTTTGGTGTTGTCATCGGCCCGGAAATACTTTCCGCCGGTCTCCGCCGCAATCTGCTTCAGGAGCGGTTCGTCGATTTCGACCTTCATGTTCTGCACGTCCGGACCCCAGGGGGTCATGACCGGGTACGGGGCCTCCCCTTCCCGGCCGACGCCGATGGTATAGACACGGATGCCGTAGGTCTTGGCGATCTCGGCGGCCATCGCCGGATCCACCTCGCCCCGGTTGTTCACGCCGTCCGTGAGGAGGATGATCACCCGGCTCTTCGCATCGGAGTCCTTCATCCGCGCGACGGCGGTCGCGAGGCCGTTGCCGATGGCGGTGCCGTCCTCGATCAGGTCCGTCTGGACCTCCTTCATCAGGTTGATGAGGGTGGCCCGGTCGGTCGTGAGGGGACACTGGGTATAACTCTCGCCCGCAAACACCACGATGCCCATCCGGTCGGTGGGGCGCTGGGCGATGAATTCGATGGAAATGTCCTTGGCGGCGGACAGGCGGTCCGGCTTGAAGTCCCGGGCCAGCATGGATGTGGACACGTCCACCGCGAGGACGATGTCGATGCCTTCGGTGTCCACCCGTTCCATCTCGCTCTTGGAGCGGGGACGGGCGATGCAGACGACCAGCAGGCACAGGGCCGCGAGGCGCAGCGCCTCCGGCAGATGGCGGATGATGCCCAGGATGGATTTCCCGCCCTTCTCCCAGGGCGTCACCGTGGACACCCGCAGATGCGGCCGGCGTTCCTTCAGTTCCCGGTACAGGTACAGCGCCAGGAGGAGGACCGGTACGGCCAGCAGCCAGAGGAGATATGGATACTCGAAATACATAGGCTACCTGGGCATATAATCTTCATCCTTTTCCACATGGGGCGCCGGCTTCGGCTCCTCCTGCTCCTGCGTCTCCGCGGCGGCTTCTTCCTCCACCTCCGTCTGGTAGGTGGACGTCACGAAACGGACGGCCTGCGGGAGGACGGTCGCATTGTCCTCGGGCGTGGCGATGTACTTCGCGAACTTCACGAAGTCCGCCCGCTCGAAGAGGTCCTTCATCTCCATGTACAGGTCCGCGGGGATGTCGGTCCCGCGGAGACCTTCGAAGATCTCGGCGGTGGTCATCTCCATCGCGCCCACGCCGTAGCGGGCGACGATGTATTCGCGGAGCGCGTCGGTCACGCCGGAATAGAACTGTTTCTGCTTCTCGGGCACCCAGAACTTGTCGCCGCGGTACTTGTCCAGTTTCCGGAGGGCCGTGATATGGGCGGGTTCCTTGAAAGCGGGGCCATCGGCATTCCTGCGCCGGCTGATGATCCAGGCCACGAGGCCGGCGACCAGGAGCGCCAGCGCCCAGAATCCCATCAGCCAAGGGAGGATTTCCGCGAAGGTGACGGGGTACTTGATCTGGCCCCGCAAGTCATGCGGGACATAGGTGGCCGTGTCCACGGGCATCGTGAACACTTCGATGGTCTGCTGCCTGAACTGGATGGTATCGACAGTCCCGTCGGTATGGATGCGCTGCACAAACAGGGGCGGCAGTTCGTAGGTCCCTTCCTCGAAGGGCTGGATGGCGATCGACGCCCGGATGTTCAGGAGGCGGGAATTCGTGGCCCGGATCTTCTGCACCTTCACGGTGTCCACCTTCCATACCGGCAGGGACAGGACATCCTGCATGAAGGGGTTGGCCACCTGCGGGAACGCGAGGACCGTGCTGTCGGGCACGTTGTCCAACTCGAAGCCGTACAGGAGCCGGTCCGCCACGAGAATGGAATCACGCGGCGTGACGGGCTGGATGAACGAGCCTTCCTTGAGGATGACCCGTCCGCCGGTCTCCGCAGCGGTGGTGTCGCGCCAGCCTTCCTGGGCCGATGCGGAGGCAACGGTCAGCAGGAGGGCGGATATGAGACAATATCCTTTCATCGCCTGTGGAATAAGGCTATCAGGTTCTTGACATAATCCTCGTCCGTGGCCGTGTCCACGCTGTCCACCTGATAGCGGTTGAACAACTTCGCAGCGCTCTCCGACGCCGTGCGGAACCACTGTTCGTAAGCAGCGCGGGTGCTCCGGGAGGATGTGTTCACCCAGGCGCCCTTACCGGTCTCGGAGTCCTTCACATGCACGAGACCCACGTCGGGAATGGTCCGTTCGCGGGGGTCATATACACGGATGACGGAGATGTCATGGCGGTTCACGGCGACTTTCAGGGCATCCTCGTAGCGCGGGGCGCCGTTCCCGTCCACGTCCAGCATATCGCTGAGGACGAAGGCGGTGCAGCGGCGCTTGATGGCGTTCGTCAGATAACGGAGGGCTTCGCCGATGTCCGTCCCGTCATGTTCGGGGGTGTATTCGAGGATTTCGCGGATGATGTGGAGCAGGTGGCTGCGGCCTTTCTTGGGCGGGATGAACTTCTCCACGGTGTCGCTGAAGAAGAGGGCGCCCACCTTGTCGTTGTTGATCATGGCGGAGAAGGCCAGGGTGGCGGCGATCTCGGCCACCAGTTCCCGCTTGGTCTCCCCCACCGTACCGAACAGGCCGGAGCGGCTGATGTCGATCAGGAGGACCACGGTGAGTTCCCGCTCTTCCTCGAATACCTTCACGTACGGAGCGCTCATGCGGGCCGTGACGTTCCAGTCCATGTTCCGCACGTCGTCCCCGTACTGGTACTCGCGCACCTCGCTGAACGCCATTCCACGGCCCTTGAAGGCCGAATGGTATTCACCGGCGAAGATCTGGTGGGACAAGGCTTTCGTCTTGATCTCGATCTTGCGGACGCGCTTGAGCAGTTCCTGGGGTGTCATGGTTTACGGAACGATGACGGCGTTGATGATCTTCTCGATGATCTGCTCGGTGGTCACGTTCTCCGCCTCGGCTTCGTAGGTAAGGCCGATACGGTGGCGGAGCACCTCGTTGCACACGGCGCGGACATCCTCCGGGATCACGTAGCCGCGGCGCTTGATGAAGGCGTAGGCCTTCGCCGCCAGGGCGAGGGAGATGGACGCACGCGGGGAGGCGCCATAGGAAATGAGGTCCTTGAGACCCTTCAGGCCGTATTCTTCCGGAGTACGGGTGGCATAGACGATGTCCACGATGTAGCGTTCGATCTTCTCGTCCATGTACACGTCGCGGACGACCCCGCGGGCCCGGAGGATGTCCGCGGGCTTCACGACGGCGTCGGCCTTCGGGAAAGTGCCGCTGTTGTTCATCCGGATGATCTGCCGCTCCTCGTCCTTCTTGGGATAACTCACGACGACCTTCAGCATGAAACGGTCCACCTGGGCCTCCGGGAGCGGATAGGTGCCTTCCTGCTCGATAGGGTTCTGGGTGGCCATCACCAGGAACGGCTCGGGAAGTCTGTAGGTCTCCTCGCCGATGGTGACCTGGTGCTCCTGCATCGCCTCCAGCAGGGCGGACTGGACCTTCGCCGGGGAACGGTTGATTTCATCGGCGAGGACGAAGTTCGCGAAGATGGGGCCCTTGTGGACTTCGAAGTCCTCCTTCTTCTGGGAATAGACGAGGGTGCCGACGACGTCGGCCGGGAGGAGGTCCGGAGTGAACTGGATGCGGTTGAACTTGGCATCGACGGCCTGGGCCAGGGTGTTGATAGCGAGGGTCTTCGCCAGTCCGGGCACGCCTTCCAGCAGGATGTGGCCGCCGGAGAGAAGGCCGATGAGGAGATTGTCCACGAGGGCTTTCTGCCCCACGATGACCTTGCCCATTTCCAGGGTGAGGAGGTCCACGAAAGAACTCTCCCGTTGGATGCGTTCGTTCAGTTCCTTGATGTTTACGCTTTCCATATATTTTGTTACATTTGCATATGCGTTATATCCTCAGCCTCTCCTACGACGGTTCCGCTTTCTGCGGCTGGCAGATCCAGCCTTCCTCCCCTTCCGTGCAGCAGTGCCTGGAGGAAGCCCTCGCCAGACTCTGCGGCGGTCCCGTTCCGGTCACAGGCGCAGGCCGGACGGACACCGGCGTCCACGCCGCAGACTACGTCTGCCATTTCGACCTGACAGGAAACCTTCCGTTTGAGGCATCCGATTTTTGCTACAAATTAAATGCCATCCTGCCCCGCTCGGTCGTGGTCCATGCGGTCCTTCCGGCCACTGACGACTTTCACGCCCGCTTCAGCGCGACGCAGCGTTCCTATACCTACTTCATCCACCGGAAAAAAGACCCTTTCGTGGCCGCCTATTCCTGGCAGTGCGGCTTTCCCGGCCTTGATTTCAAAGCGATGAACGAAGCCTGTCAGTACCTCCTCGGGACCCATGACTTTTCCTGTTTCGAAAAGGTCGGCGGCGCGAACAAAACCTCCCTCTGCACCATCACCGAAGCCTTCTGGAAACCGTACACCCCTACCCACGTACAACTCATGAGATGGCCGGTCGATGCCGGCCATGACGAAGAAGAACGTCATTCCCGGCTTGACCGGGAATCTGTCTACTGGTACTTCCGCGTCAGCGCAGACCGCTTCCTCCGGAACATGGTCCGGGCGATCGTGGGGACATTGATCGAGGTGGGCCGCGGAAAGCATGATCCGGCATGGGTGAAGGAACTCATCGAGACGGGGACGCGGGGAGATGCCGGGGAGTCGGTGCCCGGGCATGCGCTGTTCCTGAGCAAGGTGAAGTATTGACCTGCCTGTCAGAAACACGAAAAGGGCCGCTCCTTATGGAAGCGGCCCTCAAACATATCAAGGGTTAACGGGAACTACTTGAAATAAGGGAGGTCACCCTTTGCCCAAGTGGTGCCATCACCCCAGCCGGGGTTCTGCTCCAGGACGCCTTCGGACAGGGTCACCTGGTCCTCGGGAATCTTGAAGAAGCCGCCTTCGGTGGCCTGGTAGCGCTGCATGAAGTCAACGGTGAATTTGTATTCACCCGTATACTTCTCGTTCAGGATCTTGTTACCCACCTGGTTCTTCACGATTTCGGAGACGTCGCCCCAACGGCGCAGGTCGTTCCAGCGGATCGCCTCGAAGCAAAGTTCATAACGGCGCTCCTTCTTCAGGTTCGCAAGGCTGTAGCCGATGTCCGGCAGACCGGCGCGCTGGCGCACGGCGTTGAGGCCACTTTTGCCATTGTAGATGGTCTTGCCGTCGGTGAGTTCGGAGTGCATCAGGAGAACGTCTGCGAAGCGGAGCCAGACGAGGGACTGCGTCAGACCCCTCTGGCGGTTGTTTTCACTGCCATAGTACACGGCATAACTGAGGTAGCGGGAAGAATGGTCTTCGTTCCAGGCCTCGACACCGGCATACTTCTTCGCGTACAGATTCGTGTTCTCCACTTCCTTGGCCTTGTCGCCCGGATAGTCCGGAATCTCCACGAGACGGTCGCAGATGGAGCCGACGCGGCGGTAGTCTCCCGCATAGTCGGGATCGGCGGCCCAGTCGGTCCACAGTTTCTCGCAGACCGGGCCGTTGGAATAACCCTGCACCGAGAACGGGAAGGCAGATTCCACCGTCTTGCGGAGGTTGTAGAACTCGACGATGCGGTTGTGGTGGATCTGTCCGCCGTAACCACCGGCGTAGTCGCCCTTGTTGCCCATCTTGACGGCGAACATGTTCTCGATGTTCTCGTCGCCGACCCAATTCAGGCCATTGTCCTTGGCATACGGGTAGTCCGCAGCCGTATAAGGATTGGTGTAAGGCCAGAGGTTGCGCTGGTCGGGAACAAGGCCGTAACCGCTGTTCTGGATGCAATCTTCCAGCCAGGTCACGACCTGGGCCTTGGAGATGCTGCCACCCTCGGCGAGCGGAAGCTCGTTCTTCTTGTAGAAACCGGTGTAGAACAGCCAGATACGGGCCATCATGGCCTCTGCCACCCACTTCGAGACGCGGCCTTCGCCAAACTCGGGATAACGAAGGGCAGGTCCGTGCTCGATAGCCGCCTTCATGTCGGAAGCGATCTGGGCATACACCTCATCCGGGGTGTTGCGCGGCAGGTTCTTGGGTTCCGTGGAAAGCACGAGCGGAACACCGTTGAAGACCTGGGCCAGGTTGAAATAGTACCAGGCGCGGAAGAAATAGATTTCGCACAGGAGTTGTTCCTTCTTGGTGGGAGAACTCCATCCGGTCACGTTGTCGATGGTCTCCAGCGCATTGTTCGCCCGGTTGATACCGGCGTAGCGGCACAGCCACAGCGGTTTCATCCAGTCGATGTAGGAATTCATCAGCCGGTCGACGCCCTGGGCGCCGATGTTGGACTGGCTGCCGCCGCCCAGGCGGTCGTCGGAAGCGATGTCGAAGATGAAGAAAGGATCCTCCTCCGGGTCGGCGAGGTTATTGTTCATCATGACATAGATGCCGTTCACCATCTGGAAGGCATCCGTCTCGTTCATCGGGAAGTTGGATGTATCCTTCTTGGTAAGGCTCTTCGTGTCAAGGAAATCGTCACAACCCGCAAGGAACATCACGCACAGCGAAGCCGCAATCAGATAGAATATATTCTTTTTCATGGTGTTCAAGGATTAAAAGGTGATGTTCAGACCCACCAGCCAGGAATTGGAGGACGGGTAGTAACCGCAGTCGATACCGGAAGCCCAGCTGGAACCGTTGCCGAAACCGACCTCGGGATCCATGCCGGAGTACTTGGTGAAGGTGAACATGTTCTGGGCGGAGACATACAGACGGCACTTGGCCATCGGGAGGAACTTCATCGCCCGCTTGAGGTCATAACCCAGGGAAATCCGGGAGATCTTGAAGAAGTCGGCGTCCTCGATCCAGACGCGGGACAGTTCGGACTGGTTCACGTGCTTGCCGTGGGTGAAGCGCGGATAGCGGTTGGTCGAACCTTCGCCGGTCCAGTACTTCGTATAGACATCCGTGCAGTAGTTGTCGTCCGGGTGGTCAGAGAACTGGCGGTAGCTCTTCGCAACCTGCTGGCCGAAGGAGCCGTAGCCGTTCAGGGAGAAGTCGAAGCCCTTGAACTCCATGTGGAAGGTCAGACCCACGGTGTAGTCCGGGTTCGGATCGCCGATCATGGTCTTGTCGGTGTCGTCCTTGTCGATCTTGCCGTTGCCGTTCACGTCGACGAACTTCACGTCACCGGGCTGGATGTCGGCACCCTGCAGGGAGTTCGCCTTGTCACCGCCGCAGTTCTTCGCGAGGTAATCCTGGAGGTCCTGCTCATTCTGGATGATGCCGTCCATCGCATAGCCCCAGAAGTAACCGATCGGGTAATCCACCTGGATTCGGTAAAGCTCCGCCGTATTCTGGGCGATGGCATTGGAACCGCCGTGGATGATACCCTCGGAGTTGGCGATACGCGTGACCTTGTTCTTGTTATGGGAGAAGGTCGCGGAGAGGCCGTAGGAGAAGTCGCGGCTCACCATATCATCCCAGGAAAGGAGGATCTCATAACCCCGGTTCCGGATGTCGCCACCGTTCACGTAAGGGGCATTGGTACCGTAGATGAGCGGCGCAGGGGCCCGAACCAGCCAGTCCTTGGTCATCTTGTTGTACCAGTCGAAGGTCAGGCCGAGGCGGCTGCGGAAGAAGCGGGCGTCGAAGCCGACGTTCGTCTGCTCGGAGGTTTCCCATTTCACGTCCGGATTCGGAAGGATGTCGGGATAAGCGCCGATGGACGGGGTAGCCTTGTCGTCGAAATAGTAGCGCGCATCCAGGGAGATGGTGGCCAGGTACTGGAACGAAGAGATGTTGCAGTTACCGTTCTGGCCCCAGCTGGCGCGGAACTTCAGGAAGCTCAGGAAATCCTTGGAGACATTATCCATGAAGGGTTCGTTCGTAAGCACCCAACCGGCGGAAACGGACGGGAAGTAACCCCAGCGGTGTCCGCGGGCGAAGTTGGAGGAACCGTCGGCACGCATCACCACGGAAAGCAGGTAGGTCTCGTTCCAGTTGTAGTTGAGACGGCCGAAGAAGGACGAGAGGGCGCCCTCTCCGTTCGGGCTGCCGCCGATGGAGGTGTAAGCGGGATCCACGACGTTTGCATTGCCGATGTAGGCGTGGTCGAAGGAGCCAGGGAAGCGGGAGTCGGAGTTGGAGACATTGACACTGTTGCCATAGCCCCACTTCTCCAGGGACTGTCCCACGAGCAAGTCGACATTGTGGTTCCCGAAGGACTTCACCCAGTTGGCGGTGTTTTCCCAGGACCAGCGGATGCTGTAGTTCTGGCTCTGGCTCACGTCATCGACCGGATTGGAGGTCTTGGTGCTCAGTTCGTAGACGGGCGTGTAGCTGCGGCTCTCGCCGTGGTTGTACTGCCAGCCCGCACTGGAGCGGAAGGTCAGGCCCTTGATGGGGGCGAACTCCAGGAAGAAGTTGGACTGGAGCCGATAGCCCTTGTTGTAGCGGTTCTTGCGGGTGTAGTAGATCTGCGCCAGCGGGTTCGCCATTTCAGCGCTGAAGTCCCACTTGTCCGCCACGATGTCCTTGTACTCGTACCAGCCGCCTTCTGCATTGCGGGCCGGCATGAGCGGGCTCATCGACATGAGCGTACGGATGTTGTTGTCATAAATGCCGCCAATGGACAGACCGTGGCGGTTGCTGACGGTGAAGGTGATGTTCTCACCGAACTTCAGGATGTCACGGCCGCGCTTGCGGATGAGAGAGTAGTCCGAGTTCATCCGGAAAGTCTTCCGGTCGAACTGCGGCGTGGCCGGATAACCGATGGTACCGGTCTGGGCGAAGTTCGTGAAACCGACGGCGAAGCGGGAAACATCACTGCCGCCGAGGATGTTGATGGATTCATTGTGGATCGGGGCGTTGTGCACCGTGGTTTCTTCCAGCCAGTTGGTACCGTTCCAGGTACCGGCCTGGATCTCCGCATACTGCTTGGGGATCAGTTTCGCCCAGTCGTACTTGGTGGTGCCCTGGATATCGTAAGCCTTGTCGTTGATCTCCATGTACTGCTTGGCGTTCAGCGGGGTGACGCCGTTGGTGTTCGGGTTCTGCCAGCCGTAGTAGGCGTCCATCGTGACGCGGATCTTGCCGGCCTTGCCCTTCTTGGTGGTCACGAGGACGACGCCGTTCGCGGCGCGGGCGCCGTAAATGGCGCTGGAAGCCGCATCCTTGAGCACGTCGATGGACTCGATGTCGTTCGGGGAGAGGGCCTCGATGTTACCGCCCGGGACACCGTCCACCACGTACAGCGGCGTCGTGGAACCGGCGGTACCCATACCGCGGATGGTCATCTTGTAGCTTTCGCCCGGCTGACCGGAATTCTGGACGATCGTGACGCCGGCGGCCTGGCTCTGCAGGGCGCCGAAGGCATCGACCGCATTGACCGCGGCGAGCTTGTCGCCGGAGACATTCACGGTGGAACCGGTGATGAGACGCTTGCGCTGCGTACCGTAACCGACGACGACGGTCTCGTCCAGCTCGGTGGCGGATTCTACCAGCGTCACGTCATACACATTCCGTCCGGATGCAACCGTGAACTGCTGGGGCTCGAAGCCGAGCGCCTCCACATTGATCGTCGCACCATCCGGCACGGAGAACACGTAGTTTCCCTTGGCGTCCGTGACGACGCCGTTCGTGGTGCCCACATGCGTGACACCGGCTCCGATCACGGGATCTCCGTTGGTGTCGACGACCGTACCGGAAATCCGCTTGTTCTGAGCCATCACAATGACACTGCTCAAGGAGAGCAGCGCCACCGCCAAGTAATTTTTGAAACTCATAAAGTAGATAAGTTGGTTGTTATAGAAGGTTTTTGTGTTTAATCCAGGCGAAGTCTTTAAATTGTCATTTGTACAAAAATAAAAATGTTTTTCAATTTTTACAAAAATACGCCCGTTATATTGAATTTTATATCAAATCTATGCATATTATTCAATTAAACAACCAAAAAGGGCCGCCCCGTACGGAGCGGCCCTTGTCAAAGGATACCGGGATGACGACTAATCCTCGTCCCAGTTGGTCACTTCCTCGACCTTGGAGAAGTCGCCGGACATCTTGAAGACCGGGGAGAAGTTGTATCGCTTGCTGGTGTTCTCGTCACCGTAGGCGCGGGCGCCGATCCGGAGATAATGGGTCCGCTTGTACGCGAACTGCATGCCGCTCTCGACAGTCGGGTCGATCTTGAGCTCGATAACCGTCTGCCCGTCGGCGGTCTTGATCTTCTTCTGCTGGCCTGCCTTCTGCTTCTTGTCGAAGTCGAAATTGTTGTTGCCGTCGCTCACCCAGCGGTCGGTGAAGCCGAACAGGGCCACATCCACGGTCTTGGTCTTGGCCATGTCCTCCACCTCCACCTTGAACCGGGCGACAATCTTGTTGTCCTCGAAGGTGATCTGCGGGTCCAGGACGCGGCAGTACGGCGTCACTTCGAAGTTGACGGTGTTCTCGCCTTTCTTGAGTTCGAACGGGATGCTGACCGGGTAGAAATTCTGGTCCTTGGTCTCCATCCGGTACTTGGCGGCCCACACGAGTTTGTTCACATAGACGCCGTTGCACTTGACGTACCAGCTCTGGGCTTCCTCGGCCGGATTGCCGGCCTTATCCTTCCAGCCCTCCTCGATGACGGAGATCTTGCAAGTGTTCGGGAAGGCGAACTGAAGCGGCTGTCCGGTCTTGGTGTCGGTAATCTTTCCTTCGACCGAGGCATTGTAGTACTCCTGGTTGTCGAAGACAAACCAGTCGCAGGAGGTGGCCAGGACGATCAACGAAAGTAATACGAATATCTTTTTCATAATGCTGATTCTTTAATTATTCCTGGGACGGGTTGACGGTGATGCGGTTCTCGGCGTAGTTCGGGATGGCGCCGTAGTAGTCCAGCAGGTTGGTGTTCAGACCGGTGGTGGAGTTCTGCACGTCGCTCCAGTACGCGTTCACGCGGGCGTAGATGTACTTTTCCGTCCCCTCACCGCCACGAAGGTCGCGAATGTTGATCACGGTGTGCTTCCGGTGCGGGCCGCCCGAGCGGTTGCTCAGATACGCGCGGTGGCGCCACAGCGTATAGGTCTCGTGGCCTTCGAACGCGAACTCGACCTGGCGCTCGTGGAGGACATTCTCGAGGGTGGGCTCGATGTCGTCGGTGAACGCGGCGCGATGACGGATGTCGTTCAGGTACTGCTTTGCCTTGGCGGCGGTTCCCTTTCCGCTCTCGGCGTAAGCCTCGGCATAGTTCAGCAGGATTTCCGCATAGCGGATGTCGCACCAGGGACCAGTGGACTTGTCAAGCGGATTGTTGATGTCCAGGAACTTCCGGATACCGAAGCCCGTGGTCCAGAAGTAGGAGTGGTTGCTCGAACCCACGTTGCCGATGTCGATGTAGGCGGACATGCCGTTCTGGCTGTCGGCACCGAGTTCGTAGTAGGTCGTATTGCCGATCTTCGTGGAATTCTCCTGGTAGAACTCAAGCTTTCCGTCGGGGAGCCAGTAGCCGGCCTGCGCCACGATGGTGACGTTCCGGAACTCGCTGCCCGGATACAGAATCCACGCCTGGAAGCGCGCGTCCTTCTGGAGGAACGGATCCTGCGGATGGTCGTACTGGATGAAGGACGCGTTCTTGTCGAAGGAGGAAGCGGAAGTGGAGATCTGGGAGAAGTAGATGTCCTCCTCCCCGTCGTTCCGGGTCTTGATCGTTCCGTCCGCACGGCCGCCGGCGGCGTTGTAGTTGTCGTACAGGTCCACCAGTTCGGACATGATGGAATAGTTGCCCCAGCCCGCGTTGGAACCGGTGCCGTGCTTCTGGTTCGGGGAATTGCTGCGGTCGAAGCCGTTGTCCGCATCGGCTGTGCCGTCCTTGTAGGACTTGCCGAAGATGAACTCGCAGTCCTGGCGATCCAGGAACAGGGCCGTCAGATTGTCCTTCGCCTTGCTGACCGAAGTAGTAGCGCCGCCGTACAGGGAGAACTTGCCGGAGTTGATGATCTTGTCGCAAGCCTCAATGCACTTGGCGAAGTACGCATCCGCATAGGAGGCCTCCATATAGGTGAGCTTTTCCTGAACGGCTTTGTAGCTGGCGGGAATCGCCTCCTTGGCCCAGTACTTGCTCAGGGTCGCCGCATACAGCGCCACGCGGGACTGCAGGCCGAGGGCCGCCCACTTGCTGGCGCGATATTTACCGCCCTTGGGCTCGTCGGGAAGAAGTTCCGCAGCCTTGTCCAGCTCGGAGATCACGAAATCCCAGGTCTCCTTCTCCGTGCTGCGCGGGACGTAGAGGCCTTCGTTCTGGTCACCATCGTACTGGTCGTCCAGCGGCTCGGTCACGATCGGAACGCCACCGTAACGACGCACCATTGCGAAATAGCAGTAGGCCCGGGCAAAGATGGCCTCGCCCAGCATCTGGTCGCGGGTTTCCTGGTTGATGGCATTCTTCTCCAAGGCCAGGTCGATCTTCTGGATGAACTGGTTGATCGAACGCATCTTCGTATAATTCCAGAAACCCGTCACGGCGATGTCGTAGTCGTTTGCCTTCGAGTAGGAGGCAAACGTCGTGTGCTGGTCCTTCGTGTTGAATGCGTCCATCGGGATGGTGTTGTAAACATCCGAAAGGAGCCGTTCCAGACCCGCCTGTGTCGAAGTCATATCATCCTCGGTCATCAGGGTGAGGTCGCCTTCCAGGCTGTCGAACAGCTTGTCGCAGGAGGTCAGGCCGAAGGCGAGAACGAGGACGAGAGTATATTTGAATATCTTTTTCATGGCGCAAATCGTTTAGAAGCTGATGCTGGTTCCGATGACATAGGTGCGAAGCAGCGGTGCGCCGGAGGCGCCGCGGCGGGAGGCCTGGTAGGTTTCCGGGTCCCATTCCTTCACAATCGGGTTGCAGAAAGTGAGGAGGTTGGTGCCGCTGGCGTGGATGCGGACCCGCTTCAGGTGGATCTTGCTGAGCAGGGACTTCGGGAGGTTGTAACCGATTTCCAGACTCTTCAAGCGGAAGAAAGCGTTGTTCACCCAGGAATAGGGCTGCACGAAACGATACGTCGCATTCGAGGTGGCGTCCTCCGCGCCGGAAGCCGGGGCGAGGGCCGGCCAGTAACCGGCCACCCAGACGGAATTCGGATCGCGCGGATCGTCATAGCCTTCCGCCAGCCGGTAGTGGTCCATGTGGTTCACGAAGAGCGTCTTGCTCCAGCCGAAGCCCATACCGCCGGACAGCTGCATGTTCTTGTGGGACAGGGCCGCGCCGTTGAAAGTCGCGCTGAGGTCGAAGTTCTTGTATTCCATGAAGATCATGAGGCCGAACTGGAGCGGCGGGTTGCCTTCCTTCCAGGAATAGTGGCGGTCGAGTTTCGTGATGACGCCGTCTCCGTTGTAGTCGTCGATCTTGTACATGCCCGGGACCATTTCGGCCATGTTCATCTTCTTCGAAGAGGACGTGTTGTACAGGACAGGATAATCGAAGATTTCGTTCCAGTCGGCAAACTGCCCCTTGCCGTTCCACTCATAGTACTTGCCGTCCAGGGCGTTGTCCCAACGGCCTTCCGTATGGCCGTCATAGTAGGCCTGGGAGGACTTCCAGATCTTGTAACGCTCGGCCTGCTGATAGGTGTCACGCTCGCGGGCGTAAGTCGCGGTCGCGGTGATGCGGTAGTTGAAGTCCTTGAACCGCATCCGGTGCGAGAGTTCGAGGTCGATACCCACGTTCTCCGTGGCGTCGAGGTTCATCTGCGGAAGATCGATACCGTACATGTCCGGGAGGGAGGCCTCCACCTTGGCGGCCTTGCCCTTTTCCTCGCGCCAGAACCAGTCGATGGAACCGCCGATCACGCCGCGGTTGATTTCCCAGTCGAAACCGAAGTCGCGCATATAGGCCTTGCTCCAGGAAAGGAGGGTTTCCGCCACCTTCGTATTGTTGTAACCCATCACCGGGCTGTTGTCGTCGAACATGTAGTTCGTGCTGGTCTTCGAATAACCCAGCAGGTACTGGTAGGCGGATCCCTGGTTCCGTCCGGAAATACCGTCAGACCAGCGGAGCTTCAGGTTCGTCATCCAAGGGAACACCTTCTTGAAGAATTTTTCCTCCGACACTCTCCAGGCGAGGGAATAGGAAGGGAAGAAGGCCCAGCGGAAGCCAGGAGCGTAGAAGGAGGAGCCGTCATAGCGCGCCATCGCCTCGACGATGTATTTGCCCGCGTATTCGTAGTTGATACGGCCGATGTAGCCGGCCTTCGCGCTGCTCGAACGGGAACCCTTGTTCTCCGCCGTGGATTCGACCGCCTGGTCCAGGATGTCGTGCGTGTAGAAATCAAGGAACTTGCGGTCGCCCCGGAGGTCGACATTCCAGTTCTTCTGGGCCTCCGCGGCCACCATGGCGCCGACCGTGTGCTTGCCGAACTGGGCGCTGTAGTTGGCCTGGATCTTCCCGTAGAGCTGGCGACGGTTATTCCACCGTTCGGTCATCGCATTCTCATCCTTGTTCTTGCTGACATATTCATCTGTCAGCCAATCGTAGAGCGGGAAGGCGAGGGTGAGCTGGCGGGTTTCGCGCTGCTGGTAGTCATAGGCGATCTGGCCCTGGAACTTCAGGCCCTTCAGGAACGGAGCGGTATAGGTGGCGCTTAGGCTGTTCACGAAGGAAGAAACCGATGTCTTGTCATAACCGTTGGCCCCGTTCAGGGCGCCGATCGCGTTACGGCTCTCGTTACCGGAGTTGTAGGTCCAGTGCGTCGGGTTCGAAGGCACCTGCCAGGGAATCCAGCGTTCCGAGTACAGACCGCGGGTATAGAAGTTCTGGTTCGCGTTCGAAGGCGTGCCCACCTTGTTGTTCCAGCTCAGGCTGGACTGGAACACCACCTTGAGGTTCTTCGTCACGTTCGTCGTAACGTTGCCCTGGAAGGAGAAGCTCTTGT
>JAEEGI010010229.1_pt1 | contig 20399 bp, 14 predicted proteins | sample 8958751 | NCBI WGS metagenome assembly JAEEGI01 (sample SAMN16246545, study PRJNA631951) | gut metagenome | biome: gut microbiome; feature: rumen; material: KS-attached | host: Bos | place: Iran: Karaj | collected 2018-10 | reverse complement strand
TAATGAAAAAAATAAAAAAATAATATGGACATTTGAGTAAAAATATGGTATTATATACAAATACTAAAGTTGTTTTAAAAATCACATATAAAAACGGAGGAATTATGACTAAAAAGTATCTTTATCTCTTTTCCGAAGGCAACGAGAATATGAGAGCCATTCTCGGCGGAAAAGGCGCAAACCTTGCAGAAATGACTAACCTCGGCATGCCCGTGCCTCGCGGATTCACCGTGTCTACGGAAGCGTGCAACAAGTATTATGAAGACGGCGAGACCATCGCTCCCGAGATCATTGAATCCGTGTACGAATATATGGGCAAAATGGAAAAAATGACCGGCAAGCAGTTCGGCTCCGCAGAAAATCCCCTGCTCGTATCCGTGCGTTCCGGCGCCCGCGCTTCGATGCCGGGTATGATGGATACGATCCTCAATCTCGGACTTAACGACGTAGTCGTCGAAGGGCTTGCAAAACTCACCGGTAACCCGCGCTTCGCATACGATTCCTACAGACGTTTTATCCAGATGTTTTCCGACGTCGTTATGGGACTTCCCAAATCCCAGTTCGAAGTGATCATAGACAAGCTCAAGGTCGAAAGGAACAAACACTTCGATATCGAGCTCGACGAAAAGGATATGCGCCGTCTCGTCAGGGAATTCAAGAACTTCTATCTTGCGAATATGGGCGAAGAATTCCCGCAGGAACCCAAGAAACAGCTTATCGAAGCTATCAAAGCCGTGTTCCGTTCCTGGAACAATGAGCGCGCGATCATATACAGAAGAAAGAACGACATTCCTTCTTCCTGGGGCACCGCCGTCAACGTACAGGAAATGGTATTCGGCAATATGGGCCCGACCAGCGGCACAGGCGTCGCCTTCACGCGCGACCCTTCTACCGGCGAAAAGAAACTCTACGGCGAATTCCTTATGAACGCTCAGGGCGAAGACGTCGTCGCGGGTATCCGCACGCCGCAGCCTATAAGCGAGCTCGCCACCACCATTCCCGACGCTTATAAGCAGTTCGTCGAGATCGCTCAGACGCTCGAGAACCACTACAAAGATATGCAGGATATGGAGTTCACCATTGAAAACGGCAAACTCTTTATGCTGCAGACCAGAAACGGAAAACGCACCGCCGCCGCCGCGCTTCGTATCGCCGTCGACCTTGTCGACGAAGGTATGATCACCGAAGACGAAGCGGTTATGAAAGTCGAACCCCGTCAGCTTGACGCGCTGCTTCATCCGCAATTCGACACCATTTCGCTTATGCAGGCAACTCCCGTTTCTTCGGGACTTGCGGCTTCTCCCGGAGCCGCCTGCGGCAGAGTGTATTTCACCGCCGCCGAGGCTAAAGCCGCGCACGCGAAAGGCCAGAAAGTCATTCTCGTCCGTCTCGAGACTTCTCCCGAGGATATCGAAGGTATGTACGCTTCCGAAGGTATACTTACCGGACGCGGCGGCAAGACTTCCCACGCCGCCGTCGTGGCGCGCGGAATGGGCTGCTGCTGCGTTGCCGGATGCGGTGCGCTCAAGATCAACGAACGCGAAAAATACTTCATTCTCGACGATCACGTCGTGCATGAAGGCGACTATATCTCTATAGACGGTTCCACCGGCAACATTTATATCGACGTAATCAAGACCGTCCCCGCGACCATTTCCGGCGACTTCGCCCGCTTTATGTCCTGGGCGGACGCAAGGCGCAGACTCAAAGTCCGCACTAACGCCGACAACCCCAAGGACGCCGCTCAGGCGCTCAACTTCGGCGCCGAAGGCGTCGGCCTCTGCCGTACCGAGCACATGTTCTTCAACGGCGACAGGATAAAAGCCATGCGCGAGATGATCGTCGCTTCGAATTCCGAACAGCGCAAGAAAGCACTCGATAAGCTCCTTCCTATGCAGAGGAGCGACTTCGAGGGTATATTCAGAGCTATGAACGGTTATCCCGTCACCATACGCTTCCTCGATCCGCCTCTTCACGAATTCCTGCCCAACGACGACAAGGATATCAAAGAGCTTGCACTCAATATGGGTATCACCTATGACGATCTCAAAGCAAAGGTCGTTTCGCTGCACGAAACCAACCCGATGATGGGCCACAGAGGCTGCCGTCTCGCCGTCTCGTTCCCCGAGATCTACGAAATGCAGACACGCGCGGTCATCGAAGCCGCCATCAACGTCAACCGCACGCTCGGTATGGCGATAGAGCCCGAGATAATGATCCCGCTCGTTGGCGACGTGAACGAACTCAGATACGTCAAGAAGATCGTCACCAAGACCGCCGACGACATCATAGCCGAAGCCAACGTCACTATGCATTATAAAGTCGGTACTATGATCGAGATCCCGCGCGCAGCCGTCACGGCTGATCAGATCGCCACCGAAGCCGAGTTCTTCTCGTTCGGTACCAACGACCTCACTCAGATGACGTTCGGTTTCTCGCGCGATGACGCTGCCAAGTTCCTTGAGGATTATTACGCAAAGCGCATTTTCGAATCCGATCCGTTCGCTAAGCTCGATACAGTAGGCGTCGGTTCGTTCATCAAGCTTGCATCCGATCTCGGCAGAAAGACCCGTCCGGATATCAAACTCGGTATCTGCGGCGAACACGGCGGCGATCCCGCCAGCGTGGAATTCTGCCACAACGCCGGCCTGACCTACGTTTCCTGCTCGCCGTTCCGCGTGCCCATAGCGCGCCTTGCGGCCGCTCAGGCAGCTATAAAAGAAATGCATAAATAAGCTTTTATGCGGTAACAAAACAGCCCCGTTACTTTACGGGGCTGTTTTTTTGCGTAAGAAGACCCCGCACCGAAAAACGGTACGGGGTAACGATCAAATTATATGATTTAAACGTTTTCTCATTTGAAAAGGTTCTTGAGTTCCTCAAAGGTAACGGACTGAGCGTTTTCGGGTTCTTTGGGGAAATCGGCGCACTTTTCTACGGTTATCTTTATATTGCCCAGATCGTGGGTGACGAGGATCTTGTCGTACGAATACGTTTCGGGATTATAATGATCGTAATCGTATTCCATATCTTCAAACGAAACGAGAGTCAGCGCGACGGAAACGTCATTATAATCGAGAAGTGCATTGAGCGTGTACTGGTCGATGACTTTCACGGTAAGCGCTTTGGTGCTCTTGATATAATCGACTTTAAAAGCGGTGATGTCATCCTGGCTGCCGGTAATGACAGCGGGAAGAGAAAGGACGAGCTTGCCGTGGAATTCGTCGTCAGTCTTGTCGACGATCCATTTGACGGCTGCGTTCATTTTAGTGTTGCCGGTTTCGAGCTGGATCGTCATATCGGCGTTGTTGGTCAGCTTGCAGTCTTCGGGATAATTGAGAGTCATAAGGATTTTGGCGTTTTGAATATCCAGATCCAAAGAGCTTTCGGGGGTCGCCGCAAAGTCAAGCGTGAAGATACTTCTTACGGGGAGACCGGTCTCGGCGTCAACGTAATCGTCGGTTTTGGCGGTGAAGACCACGCCGAGCTGATTGAACAGATCAATGAGATCCTGCGCGTTGTAGTTCTTTACTTCTTCGGGGAGGGTATCGCCTTTGACGTAATCCTTGAAAAGGTCGAACATCGAATTGATGAGTTTTTCGACGCCGGCGTTATTTAAGGTCTCGGTGGTGTGGATGCACTTGACCGATTTGCCGTATGCGTCGATCTTTTCGGTGGCGACATCGGAGTTCAGGGTATCTTCGATAGCGGAAGTGAACCTTTCGATAAACTCGTTAGCGGCGGATTCGTCTTTCAGGTCTAATTCGATAGGTTCCGTGGGCTCGCGTCCCGTGTACGATCTGAAGTATTCTCTCAATCCTTTGATCAGTTCGGCGGCGGAGACCTTGTAAACGCCGTTGTCGAGGCCTTCGACTTTGGTAAGATCCAGTACGAGGTATTCGTCTGCGGCAAATACGTCGAATTGCTGTCCTTCGTATTTGTCGGGAGCGACGATGGAAAGATACGCTTTTTTGTCGCTGATGTAAGCAGTGACGCTCTTGATCTGTTCGCCGAGGAGCGTGCCCGTTTCGACGGTGATCTTGCTGTTGGGCAGGATCTCGTTGAGAACTCTGGTAGCGTTGAGACTGTCGGCAGCAGCATCGGAAGCGTATCTGGTCACGCTTTTTGCGTACTCAAAACGGTCGGTGTTGGCAAGTTCGGTGAGTTCTTTTTCTTTTTCACTTGCGCAAGATACAAGAAGCAGTGAAAAGACAAGAGCAAGAACAAGAGTTAAAGCCAGTAATTTTTTATTCATTTCAAATCTTCCTTTCTTGGATGTTATATTATTTTAGCACAAGGATCCGACAATGTCAATAAACAGAGCGCTTATTTTATTATTTGAAAGTAAACATTTTAATAAATTTAATGCGCTTTGGGCAAATCTATTGAAAAAAAAGTCAAATAGTGTTATAATCACCACAAGGTGAAAAATATGTCTGTCCATTCACAAAAAGCGGAAGATTACTTTTATACAGGATATAACTGTGCGCAATCGGTGTTTCTCGCATTCTGCGACGTAACCGGTTACGGCGAAGAAGAAGCCGCAAAGATCTCATCGTGCCTTGGCGGCGGAATGTGCCGTCTGCGCGAAACATGCGGCGCCGTTTCTGCCATTGCGCTCGTCTTAGGTGCGCTATACGGCAACTTTTCCCCCGACGATATAGAATCAAAAGGGAAGTTGTACGCTTCGTTCCAGTCGCTCGCGTTCGAATTCAAAAAGCGCAACGGTTCGTTCGTCTGCCGTGAACTGTTGGGACTAGACCATCTGTACGACGACCCGCGCCCCGCTCCAAGGACGTCAGATTATTATAAAAAACGCAAGTGCGCGGAGTATATAGCTTCTGCCGCTCAAATACTCGATGAATTCATAGAGAAAAGAGAAAAATACAAATGAAGATCAGCGGTTTTCAAAAACTAACTCTTCTGGATTTTCCCGGACGTACCGCCTGTACGGTCTTTACGCACGGCTGCAATTTAAGATGTCCGTTTTGTCATAACGCTCCTCTCGTTACGCGAAAAGACGATTCGGAGTTTACGGAAGAAGAATTCTTCAATTATATATCAAAGCGCAAAGGCATCATCGACGGCGTGGCGATAACAGGCGGCGAACCGCTGCTGCACAAGGATGTGTTCGATTTCATAGCGCGAATACATGATCTCGGCTTTTCCGTCAAACTCGATACCAACGGTTTCTTTCCGTCTTTATTATATGATATTATCAAAAGCGGAAACGTTTCATATATTGCGATGGATATCAAAAACACCCCGGAAAAATACGGAGCTACTACCGGTATCGAAGGGATATCGATCGATAACGTTTATAAAAGCATCGATCACATCATTCATTCGGGTCTGGAATACGAATTCCGCACTACCGCCGTGGCAGAGTTCCACAACCCCGAAGATTTTACTGTCATAGCTAAAATGATAGAAGGCGCCGACGTTTATTATATACAGAAATTCAAGGATTCGGGCGATCTTATTACCGAAGGGCTTCATCCGCTCGGCGACGAGGATATGCGGAAATGTGCCGAAAATGCGCGTAAAGTGTTGAATAACGTCAGTCTGCGCGGAGTCTGACGCCAATGTGTTCACCACAACATATAGTGGTGTATGTCATTTTTTACGAAAAAAAGCACAATTTATTGTGCTTTTTTCTATTGACAAATCATTTCCGCCGTGTTAATATATTATGCGACACGAAAAAACGGAGGATGATAATATGTATCAGGTTATCAAAAGAGACGGCAAGGTAGTCAACTTTGATATATCCAAGATCGCACACGCCATAAAGATGGCGTTTGACGCACAGCAGAAACAGTATAACGACGACGTGATAGATTTTCTCGCGCTCAAGGTAACGTCGGATTTTCAGAATAAAGTAAAGGACGAAAAGATCACTGTCGAAGACATTCAGGACAGCGTGGAATCCGTCCTTATCAAATCCGACTACGCTGACGTGGCGAAGGCGTATATCCTTTACCGCAAGCAGCGCGAAAAGATCAGAAATCTCAAATCCACTTTTCTTGATTACAAAAAGCTCGTCGACGATTACGTCGGCTCGCTCGACTGGCGCGTGAAAGAGAATTCCACGGTTACTTATTCCGTGGGCGGACTCATTCTTTCCAACTCCGGCGCCATCACGGCTAACTACTGGCTTTCCGAGATCTACGACCAGGAGATCGCCAACGCCCATTCCGACGGCGACATCCATCTGCATGATCTCTCTATGCTCACCGGCTACTGCGCCGGCTGGTCGCTTAAACAGCTCATACAGGAAGGCTTAGGCGGCGTCACCGGCAAAATCACCTCGTCTCCCGCAAGCCACCTTGCTACCCTCTGCAACCAGATGGTCAACTTCTTAGGAATAATGCAGAACGAATGGGCTGGCGCTCAGGCCTTCTCCTCGTTCGATACATATCTTGCTCCGTTCGTAAAAGCCGATAACCTCTCTTATGATCAAGTCAAGAAAGCCATCGAATCCTTCGTCTACGGCGTGAACACTCCTTCGCGCTGGGGAACTCAGGCGCCGTTTTCCAACATAACGCTCGACTGGACCGTTCCCAACGACCTCGCCGAACTCAACTGCATAGTCGGCGGCAAGGAAATGCCTTTCCGCTATAAAGACTGCAAAAAAGAGATGGATATGGTCAATAAGGCGTTCATCGAGATAATGATCGAAGGCGACGCCAACGGACGCGGATTCCAGTATCCTATACCTACTTATTCCATCACCAAAGATTTCGACTGGTCCGAGACCGAAAACAACCGCCTGCTGTTCGAAATGACCAGCAAATACGGCACACCGTATTTCTCCAACTACGTCAATTCCGATATGCAGCCCAGCGACGTCCGCAGTATGTGCTGCCGTCTGCGCCTCGACCTGCGCGAGCTTCGCAAGAAATCCGGCGGCTTCTTCGGCAGCGGCGAATCCACCGGCTCAATCGGCGTCGTTACTATCAATATGCCGCGTATCGCGTACCTTTCCAAGACTCCCGAGGAATTTTATAAGCGGCTCGATCACTTGATGGACGTCTCCGCGCGTTCGCTCAAAGTCAAGCGCAACGTCATCACCAAACTGCTCGACAACGGCTTGTATCCTTACACCAAACGCTATCTCGGCACTTTCGCCAACCATTTTTCGACTATCGGTCTCGTCGGTATGAACGAAGCCGGTCTCAACGCCTGCTGGCTGCGCAAAGACCTCACTCACAAAGAGACTCAGGAATTCACCAAAGATGTGCTCAACCATATGAGAGAACGCCTTTCCGACTACCAGGAACAGTACGGAGATCTCTATAACCTCGAAGCAACGCCGGCTGAATCCACCTCCTACCGTCTCGCCAAGCACGACGTCGAAAAGTATCCCGACATCATCACCGCGAGCGAAAACAGCGGCGCTCCGTATTACACCAACAGTTCGCACCTTCCTGTCGGCTATACCGACGATATCTTCACCGCGCTCGACATTCAGGACGAACTGCAGACCCTCTACACCTCCGGCACCGTGTTCCACGCCTTCCTGGGCGAAAAGCTCCCCGACTGGCGCTCCGCCGCGAACCTCGTCCGCAAGATCGCCGAAAACTACCGTCTGCCGTATTACACGCTGTCACCCACCTATTCCGTCTGCAAAAATCACGGCTACAAGGTCGGCGAAGTCTACACATGCCCCGACTGCGGCGAAAGCACCGAGGTCTATTCCCGCATAACCGGATACTACAGGCCTATCCAGAACTGGAACACCGGCAAGACACAGGAGTTCAAGCAGCGCAAGGAATACGATATTGCGCATTCCGTTATGCATAAAAAAGAACACGAACACTGCGAATGCTGCGAACACGAAGAGACCGCGAATACCGGCGATATAACCTATCTGTTCACGTCTCCCACCTGCCCGCGCTGCAAGATGGCTAAGATGTTCCTCGAAAAAGCCAACGTTCCTTACGACGCGATCGACTGCGTTAGCAATATCGACCTAGTCAACGAATTCGGCGTCACCCAGTCGCCCACGCTCGTAGTGGTCCGCGGCGGAAAACTCCACAAATTCGACGACATTTCCGCTATCCGTAAATATATAGAGGAATCCAAATAATGTACGATATTATAGTGATTGGCGGTGGCCCAGCGGGGCTTACCGCCGCTCTCTATGCATTGAGAGCCGACAAAAAAGTGCTTATAATCGAAAAGAACGCTTTCGGCGGGCAAATGACCAATTCGCCCAAGATCGAAAACTTTCCGGGATATTCCGAGATTTCGGGTATAGATCTTGCCGATAAAATGCTCGAAAGCGTGCTCGAAAAAGGCGCCGAAGTCGAACTTGACGAGGTGCATTCGGTAATGACCGAAGGAGCCGTCAAAAAGGTAAAGACCACGTATTCGGAATACGAATCAAAAGCGGTCATAATCGCAAACGGCGTAAAACACCGCACGCTGGGGCTCGAGCACGAAGACGAGCTCACGGGCAGGGGAGTGTACTACTGCGCGGTCTGCGACGGCGGATACATGCGCGGACTTGACGCCATTCTGATAGGCGGCGGCAATTCCGCGCTGCAGGAAGCGGTGCTGCTTTCGGATATCTGCAAGTCGGTCAAAATAGTGCAGAACCTTTCGGATTTCACCGGCGAAGCAAAACTCGCCTCCTCCGTTCGTTCTAAACCTAACGTTAGCGCGGTATTCGATTCTGTCTGCGAAAAAATCATCATAAAAGACGGAAAATTCGCAGGAGCAGAGATAAAGAATACTAAAACCGGCGAGCATACCGAACTCTTTGCAGACGGAATGTTTGTCGCCATAGGGCTGCTGCCGGATAACAAACGCTTTGCTGACGTCGCAACCCTCGATAAGTACGGGTATTTTGATACCGACGAAAGCTGTATCGCGTCGCAGGGCGTGTTCGTGGCGGGCGACTGCCGTTCCAAACGCATACGCCAGATCGTGACCGCCGCCGGCGACGGCGCTTCCGCCGCACTCGCCGCCTGCAGCTATATCGACAGCTTGTAATTCTTTTCGTAATATCGTAATATAATGAAAGCACACCGGCAAACGGTGTGCTTTTTTGTATAATAATACTTGACAAACAAAAAAGCGCGTGATATACTGAAAATGCCAAACAAAAGTTGAATAAATCGCAATAAGTATGTGTATTTTTATCATTGGATAAAAATGCAGATGCTCTTTTCTCACATGCTTGTTGCGATAGTGGGCTTTTGTTTGGCGACAATCGGGGTACTGCGTTTTTTGTGCGCTGACTCCGGTTGGCGCACTTTTTATTTTAGGGAGGAAAGAACATATGAAACGCATTATCACATTATTACTCATCTTATTATCGCTTTCCGCTCTCGCCGCCTGCGGCGTGCAGGCGCATATTCATTCTTTCGGGGAATGGACAGTAACAAAGAATGTGACATGCACGGAATCTGGTTTGAAGGAAAGATACTGCTCATGCGGAGAAAAACAGACGCAGTCCATCTCCGCAGTAGGGCATTCTTTTGGGCCTTGGATGATAACAAAGGAACCCACGTGCACGGAAACTGGAGAGCGGGAAAGATACTGCTCATGCGGTGAAAAACAGACGCAGCAAGTCGCCGCTAAAGGACATTCTTTTGGCGAATGGATAACAACAAAAGAGCCTACCTGTACCGAGCCCGGAGAGCATGAAAGATACTGCACATGCGGTGAAAAACAGACGCAGTCAGTCGCCGCTAAAGGACATTCTTTCGGCGAATGGACGACCGAGAAAGAGCCAACATGCACTGCAGACGGTAAGTATACCCGCAAATGCGCAAATTGCGGTACAAAGGAAGAAGAAACAATCTCCGCAACTGGACACCAGTGGAATGAAGCGACATGTTCAGACCCAAAAATGTGTTCAATATGTAAATCTACCGAAGGAACGGCGTTAGGACATATTTTTGAAAATGGTAAATGTACCAGATGTGGTGCATATTTTACTGTCAATGTAGACCTTCCCAAGTCTCCATATATTGCAAAATGCAGACATACAACTGGAGAACTGACATTTTTGCGAGTAAATAATAAAATCACTTATAATGATTATACAAATATTCAAATATATTTTGATATAAAGAAAATAGCAGATGTGAATGGAAAAAACTCAGATACATACATTTCTTTTAAAGCAAAGTTGCTTGATTCAGATGGTAGTGTTTTAGGTACAACTAGTTTCTCGACAGGAAACGGTATAACTGTTGGAGAAACTCTCAAAAACAAATGCTTATCTTTTACTGATTTGATCCTTAGCGATGGGCAATCATTGAGATTAGTTATTGTTGACGATAATTAATGGATTATTCAGTCATTTTAAGCACCGTTATTGGCGGAGCTATAGCGTTACTCGGGGCTTATGTTTCCGTTTTAGTGAATGAAAAATACAGAAAAGCTGAATGGAAGCGGATTGAGAAATATAAACTATATACCGACATTATCAGCATTCTAAAAAAATTGCGGATTCCATTAATTGTGGAAGTAAAGAATATTAACACTAATGAGATGAAATTGGACATAGACGAGTTAATAAAATGGGCAAAAGACTTACATACGTATATAGAAGAGAAAAACGCTCATTTGTATTTGTTTTTGCCTAAAGAGATTTATAAAAGAATGCTCATTTTAAACAGCAAAATAATTCAGATAATTGAAAATAATGAGTTGCAAAATCTTAATATCGATGATTTAAAACAGTCATCAATATATGAAGCTGTAATGTTTGCAAATACCATATCATCAGAATTAAGAGCCGATTTAAAATTATAAACCAATAGATTCAAACAAAACGGCTGGTCAATGCCTGCCGTTTTGTTTTTATCGGGCAATCGCATATAAATCCTGAAAAATGTTCATTTTTTTAAAAAAACAAGTCCCATCATTAATGAAAAGACACAAATGATGGGACTAATTCATAGAAATTTTATTGATGTTTCCATGCGGCTAAAATATAAATTAAAATCGAATTCAAAATGTATCAAGGAGCTAGAAGCATCAGTGTTTATTGATGCTTTGCCGCTTTACTTCGCGCTCTCTTCCACTGCGACAGCGCAGGCGACCGTTGCGCCTACCATGGGGTTATTGCCCATGCCGATCAGGCCCATCATCTCGACGTGCGCGGGAACGGAAGAAGAACCTGCGAACTGGGCGTCGGAATGCATTCTGCCCATGGTGTCGGTCATGCCGTACGAAGACGGGCCGGCAGCCATATTGTCGGGATGCAGGGTTCTGCCCGTGCCGCCGCCGGAGGCGACGGAGAAATACTTCTTGCCGTTTTCTACGCACCATTTCTTATAGGTGCCGGCGACGGGATGCTGGAATCTGGTGGGGTTGGTGGAGTTGCCGGTGATGGAAACGCCCACGTCTTCGAGCTTCATAATAGCAACGCCTTCGGGGACGTTATCGGCGCCGTAGCAGCGGACAGCCGCTCTGGGGCCTTTGGAGAAAGGCTTTTCGGAGACGATCTTAACGGTCTCGGAATACGGATCGAATTCGGTCTGCACGTAGGTGAAGCCGTTGATACGTGAAATAATATAAGCGGCGTCTTTGCCAAGGCCGTTGAGTATGACGCGCAGCGGGTTCTTACGTACCTTGTTGGCGTTCAGCGCTATTTTGATCGCGCCTTCGGCAGCGGCGAAGGATTCATGGCCGGCGAGGAAGCAGAAGCATCCGGTCTCTTCGGAAAGCAGCATTTTGCCCAAGTTACCGTGACCGAGGCCGACTTTTCTGTTTTCGGCGACAGAGCCGGGGATGCAGAAGGACTGCAGACCAACACCGATCGCAGCGGCGGCGTCAGCGGCTTTTTTGCAGCCGGTCTTTATTGCGATCGCGCAGCCGACGGTATACGCCCAAACGGCGTTTTCAAAGCATATCGGCTGGGTTGAACGCACTATGTTATCGACATCGATGCCTTTTGCAAGCGTTATCTCTTTGCATTCGTCGATAGAGGAGATACCGTATTGTTTAATAACGCCGAGAATTTTCTGCTCGCGTCTTTCGTAACCTTCAAAATTAGCCATTTCAGTACCTCCTTATTCAAGCCTGGGGTCGACGTATTTGACGCCTTCTGCAAAGCGGCCGTACGTGCCCTTGGCTTTTTCGTACGCTTCGTTGGGTTCCATGCCTTTTTTGATGAAATCGGTCATTTTGCCGAGCGAAACGAATTCGTAACCTATAACTTCGTCGTTTTCGTCAAGCGCCATTCTGGTGCAGTAACCCTCGGTCATTTCAAGGTATCGCACGCCTTTGGCTTTGGTGCCGTACATGGTGCCGACCATCGAACGCTGGCCCTTGCCCAGGTCTTCCATACCGGCGCCGATGACGAGACCGTTTTCGGAGAAAGCGGACTGCGATCTGCCGTAGACGATCTGCAGGAAAAGTTCGCGCATCGCGGTGTTGATAGCGTCGCACACGAGGTCGGTGTTGAGCGCTTCGAGGAGCGTTTTGCCGGGGAGTATTTCCGCCGCCATAGCCGCGGAATGAGTCATACCGGAGCAGCCGATAGTCTCGACGAGCGCTTCTTCGATAATGCCGTTCTTCACGTTGAGCGAAAGCTTGCAGGCGCCCTGCTGAGGAGCACACCAGCCCACGCCGTGCGTGTAGGCGGAAATGTCGCTTATCTGCTTAGCTTGTACCCATTTGCCTTCTTCGGGGATGGGAGCGGGGCCGTGGTCGCAGCCCTTGGCTATGCAGCACATGTTTTCAACTTCTTTTGAATAGTTAAGCATAGTTCGATCCTTTCTATGTTATTTGAATATTTCTCCGTAAACGGTGCCGGAAGCGCACGCGGCGTTGGATTCGTCGGTGTCGATATGCATTGCGGCGGAAAACTTTTCGCTGACTCTCACTACGACGTCGCCGAATATGAGCGGACGCGCGGTATCGTTGAGCACGACGCTCACGATCTGGCCGTTTTCAAGGCCGTATTCTTTTGCGTCTTCGGGGGTAAGATGGATGTGGCGCTTTGCGGCTATGCATCCTTCGGTAAGCTCGACTTCGCCGCACGGTCCTACGAGCTTGACGGCGGCGGAACCAGCGATATCGCCCGATTCGCGCACAGGCGCCTGAACGCCCAGCGTGCGTGCGTCCGAAAGGGAAACTTCCACCTGGTTGGCTTTGCGCACCGGTCCGAGTATCGAAACGCGGGAAATGGTGTTTTTGGGACCTACCACGTCGACTTTTTCTTCGGATGCGAACTGGCCGGGCTGGGAAAGATATTTCTTGACCGTGAGTTCATGTCCTTTGCCGAAAAGGATCTCGAGCGTCTCCTGCGTTACGTGAACGTGACGCGCTGATGTTTCTACAAGAATCTTGTTCATTTTGTGTCCTTTCTTTATTTTGATTTTCACTTTTGCTATTATACATCATAAAATTTCGCTTGTAAATGTTTTTTTCCAAAATTTTTATTGAAAAAACCAAAATAATATGGTACAATATTATGAAATTATATAATTGGAATAATTATGGAGTAAATTTATGGAAAACACAGCCAAGAAGCGCATACTTTCGGGGATCAAGCCCACCGGTGAACTCACCCTGGGTTCTTATATCGGCGCGATCAAGAACTGGGTTTCGCTTCAGGACGAATACGACTGCCTCTATATGCTTGCGGATATGCATTCCATCACCGTAAGGCACGACCCCGCCGTGCTTCGCAGACGCACGCTCGAACAGCTCGCGCAGTATATCGCCTGCGGCCTGGACCCCGAAAAGAATATACTTTTCATCCAGAGCCACGTTCCGGCGCACGCCGAACTCGCCTGGGTGCTCAACTGCTACACCATGGTCGGCGAGCTCAACCGTATGACGCAGTTCAAAGAGAAATCGGCTAAGCATACCGAAAACATCAATGCCGGCCTTTACGATTATCCCGTGCTTATGGCTTCAGATATACTGCTTTACAACGCCGATCTCGTTCCTGTCGGCGAAGACCAGAAACAGCACGTAGAACTGTGCCGCGATATCGCCGCGCGTTTCAACGGCATATACGGCGACGTGTTCAAGATACCCGAACCGTTCATCCCCAAGCTCGGCGCACGCATTATGAGCCTCGACGACCCTGCGAGCAAGATGAGCAAGTCGGAAGAATCCAACGGCAGCGTGCTGCTTATGGACGAGCCCAATATCATTAAGGCAAAGTTCCGCCGCGCAGTCACCGACAGCGAGACTTGCGTAAGGTACGACCCCGAAAACAAAAAGGGTGTTTCAAACCTTATGACGATATATTCCGTCTGCACAGGGAACACTTACGAGCAGATCGAAAACGATTTCTCGGGTAAAGGCTACGGCGAATTCAAGACCGCCGTGGGCGACGCAGTCGTCGAAACGCTACGTCCCATACGCGAAGAGGCTAAACGTCTGCTTGCCGATAAAGCATACCTCAATTCCGTTATTACCAAGGGCGCGGAAAACGCCGGCCGCATAGCATACCGCATGCTTTCAAAGGTATATAAAAAAGTCGGTTTTTACAGACCGTAAATTCAGTTTCGGAGGATAACATTGGCTAAGAAAAACGATTACAACGAGCAAAGCATTACTTCGTTAAAAGGCGCCGACCGCGTGCGCCTACGTCCCGCCGTCATTTTCGGCTCCGACGGACTCGAAGGATGCGAGCATTCGTTTTTTGAGATCCTTTCAAATTCCATAGACGAATCGCGCGAAGGCTACGGATCGCGCATCAATATCACCGTTTTCCGCGACCATTCCATAACCGTGGAAGATTTCGGTCGCGGCGTGCCGCTCGACTGGAACGAAAAAGAGCAGCGCTATAACTGGGAGCTCGTATTTTGCGAACTGTACGCCGGCGGCAAGTATAAGAATCTCGAAGGCGGCGCGTACGAATATTCTCTGGGGCTAAACGGGCTCGGCGCCTGCGCCACGCAGTATTCTTCCGAATATATGGAAGTTTCCGCGTATACTCACGGAACCAAGTACAGCATTTCGTTCAAAGAAGGCAACCCGGCAAGCGAGCTCGCGAAAGAGCCGTGCGCTAAGAACAAGAGCGGGACGTATATTCATTGGAAACCCGACTTAAAAGTCTTTACCGAGATCGCCATCCCGCGCGAATATTTCGAGACTACGCTCAAAAAGCAGGCGGTCGTAAACGCCGGGCTCGTGCTCGCGCTCAAGTGGCAGACCGAAAAAGGCAGCTTTGAAGAGACCGAATTCTTCTATGAAAACGGGATCGTCGATTACATCAACGAGACCGTCGGCGTCAACTATCTCAACGAACCGCGTTTCTTTTCCGCCGAACGTATGGGCCGCGACAGGGAAGATATGCCCGATTACAAGCTCAAAATGAACTTCGCGTTCTGCTTTTCCAACGAAGTGCAGATGATCGAGTATTACCACAACTCTTCGTTCCTCGAACACGGCGGCTCGCCCGACAAGGCGCTGCGCAGCGCTTTCGTTTCGGTTATCGATAAATATCTCAAATCCAACAACAAATACAAAGCAAAAGAAAACAAGATCACTTTCGCCGACGTCGAAGCGTGCCTCGTATTCGTGTCGAGCTCGTTTTCCACCCAGACGTCTTACGCAAACCAGACAAAAAAAGCGATCACGAACACGTTCATCACTTCCGCGATGACCGAGTTTTTCAAGCATTCGCTCGAGGTCTACTTTATAGAAAACCCGCAGGACGCCGACCGAGTCTGCAGCCAAGTGCTCATCAATATGCGCTCGCGCGAGAAAAGCGACGAAATGCGCATAAATATAAAGAAACAGCTCACAACGTCGCTCGATATTTCGAATACCGTCGAAAAATTCGTCAACTGCCGCTCCAAAGACAAAAACGTCTGCGAGCTTTATATCGTGGAAGGCGATTCGGCGCTTTCGAGCTGCAAGCTTGCGCGCAAAGCCGAATTCCAGGCGCTCATCCCCGTGCGCGGCAAGACGCTCAACTGCCTCAAAGCGAGCTATTCGCAGATATTCGACAGCCAGATAATCACGGACCTTATAAAGATCCTCGGCTGCGGTATAGAGATGAACGGCAAGCAGTTCAAAGGGCAGCAGCTGTTCAATCTCGATCAGCTTCGTTGGAGCAAGGTCATCATCTGCACCGACGCCGACGAAGACGGATATCAGATAAGGACCCTTATCCTCACCGTTTTCTACCGCCTTATGCCAACGCTGCTCCGCGAAGGCAGAGTGTATATCGCGCTCACACCGCTGTACGAGATAACCACCAAAGACGACACCTATTTCGCATACGACGAAAAAGAAAAAGCCGAGATAATGGAAAAGATCGGCAACGCAAAATATACCATCCAGCGTTCAAAAGGACTCGGCGAAAACGATCCGGATATGATGGAGCGCACCACGATGGCGCCTTCCACAAGGCGTTTGCTGCAGATAAAACTCGATAACGAAGCCACCGCCGCCGATATGTTCAATATCCTGCTCGGCGACGATATCGTGAGCAGAAAGAAATATATCGAAGATTACGGCGCCCAGTATCTGCCCCTTGCGGATATTTAAGGCACAGGAGTTTAAAGAATGGCTAAGAAAAAAAAGCAGGAGTTACCAGTAGAAGAAAAACCGGCGGAGATCGCGGTACAGGAGATAGCAGACGTACTCGAGACCAACTATATGCCTTACGCGATGTCGGTCATAGTTTCGCGTTCCATACCCGAAATAGACGGTTTCAAGGCCTCGCACCGCAAGCTCCTTTATACTATGTATAAAATGGGGCTGCTTACGGGCAACCGCACCAAATCTACAAACGTAGTCGGCGCCACGATGAAGCTCAACCCCCACGGCGACGCCGCTATATACGAAACGCTCGTCCGTCTCACCACCGGCAAAGACGCGCTCCTTCATCCGTTTATAGATTCCAAAGGCACTTTCGGCAAACAGGGGTCGGATATCGTATTCGCCGCTTCGCGTTATACCGAAGTCAAGCTCGACAAGATCTGCGAATACGTATTCGGCGGCATAGAAAAAGACGCGGTCGATTTTACCGATAACTACGACCACACGATAACCGAACCGCTACTGCTGCCGGTAGCGTTCCCCAACGTGCTGGTCGCTCCCAACTCGGGGATCGCCGTCGGTATAGCGTGCAATATCTGCTCGTTCAACCTCAACGAGATTTGCGACGCGACCATAGCGCTGCTTCAGAAAGGCGGTCTTACTGACGACGAACTGCTCGATATCGTAAAGGCGCCCGATTTCACCACCGGCGGACAGTATCTTTACGACAGAGAAAAACTGCTCGAGATCTACCGTACCGGCCACGGCACCGTGCGTCTGCGTTCCAAATACAGGTACGACAAAAAAGACAATTGCATAGAAGTCTACGAGATACCGTACACCACCACGATAGAAAGCATCAAAGACAGCATCGTCAAGCTTATAAAGGAAGGCTGCTTCCGCGAGATATCCGACGTGCGCGACGAGATCGGCAAGGACAGTATGAAACTTGCTATCGATTTGAAACGCGGTGTGGATCCCGATAAGCTCATGGCACGCCTTTTCCGTAATTCCAGAACGCATCTGGAAGACACCTTCCGCTGCAATTTCAACGTGCTCATCTGCGGCTCCCCGCGCGTGCTCGGCGTCGCCGATCTGCTTGAAGAGTGGAGCGCGTTCCGCATTGAATGTCTCAGGCGCGTGTTCACTTTCGACTGGGAAAAGAAAAGAGCGCGTCTGCATCTGCTCGAAGGCCTTAAAAAGATACTGCTCGATATCGATAAAGCGATACGCATCATAAGGCATACTGAAAAAGATTCCGACGTCATCCCCAACTTGATGTCGGGGTTCGATATCGACGAACTGCAGGCTGAATATATCGCCAATATCAAACTGCGCAACTTAAATAAAGAATACCTGCTCGATAATATCGACGAGATCGAGGGGCTCGAAAAAGAAGTCGCCGATCTGTATTCTCTCATCCAAAGCAACGCAAAGATAAGGAAATATATAATCAAAGAGCTCGAAGCCGTAAAATCCAAGTACGGCAAGCCTCGTAAGACCGAAATAGTCTACGAAGACGGTCTTGCGGATTCGGTTTCGGAAGAAGACGAACTTCCGGATTATCCCGTTACCGTGTTCCTTTCCAAGGAAGGATATTTCAAAAAATGCACCGCGCAGTCGCTTCGCGGCAACGACGTGCAGAAATTCAAAGAAAACGACTACCTCGTTTCGGTGCAGGAATCGACCAACAAATCACAGGTGCTGTTCTTCACCGATAAAGCGCAGGTATACAAAGCGCGCGTTTCGGAATTTGAAGATTCCAAAGCGAGCTCGCTCGGCGTTTTCGTGCCGGTCAAGCTGGGGTTCGATCCCGACGAAAAAGTCATCGCCGGTATCTGCCTGAACGATCTCAACTGCGATTTCGCCCTGTTCTTCGAAAACGGCAAAGCCGTTAGGATACCCGCGTCCGGATACGAGACCAAGACAAACCGCCGCAAGCTCAAGAACGCGTTCTTCGACGGTTCTCCATGCGTAGGCGTGTTCGTTTCGAACGAAAAGAACGAATATCTGGTGCGTACCGACGCCATGCGCGCGCTGCTCATAAAGGATAAGCAGATCGCAAAGAAGACCACGCGCACGTCGTACGGTTCCGCCGTATTCACGCTTAAAAAGGGACAAAAAGTCATTTCCGCCGTCATATACGACAAAGAAAAAGAACCGCTCCAGAAGGAAAGCCGTTACCGCAAGTCGGCGCTGCCTTCCGCCGGCGGAATATTCGAAGAAGAGGACGTTGAGTTTTTGCAGCAGACTCTTATTTGAAATACCCGTGATCCAAAGCAATATTAGGGGGAATGTTTATGAGTCTTAAAAAGCTCCTTAAAAATAACGTGTTTATGCTCGTGTTGAGCATAGCGTTTATGATCGCGTTATGTATCATAGCTTTCGTATACAGCGTAAAAGCCGGTATCATTTCGACGATCCTCTTTATCTGTTATATCATTTACGTTATGATATACTCGTATTTCGGCAGCGGCGAGATCAAGAACAACCTCGCCGGCAAGTCGCTCGCCTCTCATACGTTCGATTTTATATCCGATATGAACGTCCCCGTGCTGCTGTGCGATTCGCGCGGTTCCGTCTCGTGGTACAACAACGCGTTCCGCGAACTTTTTTCCGAGACCACGTTCAAGATCGGCGACAGCGGAAAGAGCATTTCCGACGATATCGATATCAGCCGCTTCGAGAAAGCCTGCAAAGACGCCGATTCCGATAATTATATCCTCGCCAAAAAGGACAACAGGTATTTCCGCATACATCCGTACTATATCGAAACTATGCGCAAAAACTTCTGGCTCGCGGTGTGGATCGACAGCACTGAACACGAGGAACTCATCAAAAAGCATATCGATTCAAACGTGCTCGTGGCGTACGCCGCGGTCGATAACATCAACGAGCTTTCATCCGGCATACAGCAGGACAGATACCGCGAAATTTCTGCAAAAATCTATAACGTGCTCAATGACTGGGTCAACTCGATGCACGGCATAATCAAGGAATACGAGCGCGACAAATACCTTATATTCTTTGAAGACAAGTATATCGGTCAGCAGTTAGAATCAAAATTCGACATTCTCGACAGGATCAACGACCTTTCCGAAGATACCGACGGCGTGCCGCTTACCGTTTCCATCGGTATCGCCAGGGTTTTCGGCAGCGGGCTCGACGAAAAAGAAGAGGCAGCCAAGAATTCGCTCCAGCTCGCGCTACAGCGCGGCGGCGCCCAGGTTGTGGTCAAGAACCGCAACGACAATGAATTTTTCGGCGGAAGGACCAAGACTATACAAAAACGCACCAAGATTAAATCGCGCGTGGTCGCCAACGAACTCGTGTCGCTCATTTCCAAGTCGTCCAACGTACTTATAATGGGCCACGCCAACCCCGATTTCGACGCGATCGCTTCGTGCGTGGGCATCGCTCGGCTGGCGATGTCGCGAGGCAGGGAAGTAAAGATAATCGAAGACCTCGACAATCCCAACTTCTCGATCTGCCGCGAAAAACTTTCGGGCATCAAAGAATACGACAAAATATTCGTTGATAAAGTGTACGGGCAGGAACTACTTAAACCCGATACTCTGGTCGTAATTTCCGACGTCAGCAACGTGAGCATTTTCGAATCTCCCGAGATCTACCGCAACGCCGAAAATGTCGTCGTGATTGATCACCACAGGCAAACTCAGGAATTCACCAAGAACCACGCTATCACCTATATAGAGCCTACCGCTTCTTCCGCAAGCGAGCTCGTAGCGGAGATGCTGGAGATCGTGCTGCCGCTCAACACTCTGGCAAAAGAAGAAGCCGAGCTTATGCTCGCAGGCATACTGCTCGACACGCAGAACTTCACCCGCAACGTCGGCATACGCACATTCTCGGCGGCTATGTATCTGCGCGGCGAAGGCGCTAACACCTCGAGCGCGCAGGCG
>JAEEGI010010228.1_pt1 | contig 20399 bp, 13 predicted proteins | sample 8958751 | NCBI WGS metagenome assembly JAEEGI01 (sample SAMN16246545, study PRJNA631951) | gut metagenome | biome: gut microbiome; feature: rumen; material: KS-attached | host: Bos | place: Iran: Karaj | collected 2018-10 | reverse complement strand
AATGCGAAAAGGCGAGGGCGGGGTGTTCCTCCGCCATGGGACCGGCTACGTCACCCAGGTCGGCGATCTGAAAGAGGAATACAAGGACTTGGAGCTGGCGCCCAGGGAGCCGGACTATGCCGTTCTTTTGGAGGTCGCCGTGCCGGATACCGCTCTGGAACTAATGGTTTCTCTGCCCTGCCGGAAAGAAGAACTGAGCAGCCTGCCGGACCGTTTGGATGTGAACGGCTGGAGCGAGCTTACCTGGCGCTGTGCAGATTGTCGTGTCCCGGCCCTCCGGGATGCGTTCAGCATGACGGACAATATCCCCTTTATCAACCTGGCCGCCAGGCAGCTTGCAGGGCTCCCGGACGAGGATGCAATAAAGCTGAAGGGATTGGTGAACGCCCTGCAGGTGGGAACGCTGCAGGACGCCGTGTCGCTCATGGATCACCTGGACGAATATGAAATGATGGACTGCCGTTCTTCCGAAGAACTGGCAGAGTATGTTCTGAAGGAAAGCATGGGCGATGAAGACATCGCTTTGCTCCTGCCGCACCTGGACTGCAAGAGCTACGTCAAAGCGGTCATACAGCAATCCGGCGCAGAGCTGACGCCTTATGGCCTCGTGTATCGCAGCGACGGACAGCCGATTCTCCGGCAGGAGCAAAAGCAATGCCAACCGGAATACAGCGGAATGGAGATGATCTGAAGGCATAATCCAATTTGCCAACAGAAAAAAACTCATAATTCATAGCGGGGCCGTGATTCCGGGAGGGCATGCGGCCCCGCTTTTTTCCTTTTCGGAACACGGCTCCGGAAAGGAGAGAACCATGAGGGATGACGCTTTGCTGCAGTACCTGAGAACGGTCTGCGCGGGAAAGAAGCGCCTTCGCTCCGGCAGGAGCCTCCAAAGCGCCTTGCATCTGAGCGAAAACGAACTGCGGAAAAAGATCCACCGCCTCCGCTGCCGGGGAGCGCCCATAGCATCGACGCCGCAGGGTTATTACTACGCAGAGACCGCCGGAGAGCTCTACGCCACCATCCGGCAGATGGAGAAGCTGCGCACCGGCATTGACGCCGCGATCCGGGGCCTGGAGACCGCCCTCGAGGATTTCGGAAAGCCGGAGGGAGGCCCTTGAACAGCTTCATGCCCTGGGTCGGCGGGAAAAAAGCACTCCGGGATCAGATCGTATCCATGTTCCCCGTATTCTACGAGCGGTATATCGAGGTCTTCGGAGGGGCTGGCTGGGTACTCTTTCACAAAAACCCCGGCAATGACTTCGAGGTCTACAACGACTATAACAGCCTTCTGGTGAACCTCTATCGCTGCGTCCGGGAAAAGCCGGATGAGCTGATCGGCCATCTTCGTTACGCACTCAATTCCCGTGAGGACTTTGACCGTATAGGGAAGCTGCTGGAGGACCCGAATGTCGGTACGGAGGCTCAGCGGGCGGCATGGTTTTATCAGAAGATCCGACAGTCCTATGGAGCTGCGCTGACCAGCTTCGGAGGTCAGCCCCAGGATATGTGGGCTGCGTTCCCTCTGATCGGGCAGGCACACCGCCGCCTGGCGAGAGTGGTGGTGGAGAATCAGGATTTTGAACGGCTCATCCGGCATTATGACCGCCCGGTGAGCTTCTTTTACTGCGATCCGCCCTACCATAACACCGAGAACTACTACCAAAACGTAGGAAAGAAGGGCTTTACGGAGGAGGATCACATCCGCCTGCGGGATGCGCTGCTGCACATTCAGGGCAAGTTCCTGCTCTCGTACAACGACGATGAATTCATCCATCGGCTTTACGACTGGCCGGATCTCCATATCGTGGAGACCAGCAGGCTCCATTCCATGCGTCAGAGGATCGAGGCGAACAGCCAGTTCCCGGAGCTCATCATCTCGAATTTTGACCCCTATGAACGCAAACGGCTTCAGCCGGTGCAAATGACCCTATTCAATTACAGTCAGGAGGAAGAAAGCTATGAAATTTGAGAAATTCGATTTGGCCGAGGGCATGAAGATCCCCCGTGTCGGCCTGAAGCTCAGCGGCTTCGGGGAGCATGAGGCGGCAGAGTACCACACGCTGCAGGATGCGGTGGTGGTGCTGAAAAAGCAGATGAGCGCGCTGGAGCTGATCCGCGCCTCCTGGTCGCTCCATCAGCTCTCCGCAGAGCTCGCCGTCAGGCTGGCGATGCAGTGTACCCCCAGAGAACGCTGCGAAGAGTGCTCCGACGACGGGGAGAGCTGCCCCTACGACGGCCTGGACTTTGCGCTGAACCTGGAAATCCCCGAAGAGCTCCGGGAACGCGCCGGGATCCCGCAGGACGCCCCGGTCCATGTGGAGCTGCTGGACGACGGCGAATTCACCGTCAGCGTGAACCATGAAGGTCCCGGCCTGTGGGACGTCCCTGCGCCCATGATGCAGGGGCTCCTGGCTGCCAGGATCTGCCCGTCCGCTCTGGAAAGCATGCTGGAATCGGGAGAGATCGTCTATGGCTCCTGAATTCCTGTGGCTGTACCGCGGCAGCTATGACGAGGCGGTGCGGCTGCATGAGACAGAGCTTTGGGAAAAGAGCTTCCGGGAAAACGTGGCCTGCGCGCGGGCCATCGAAAAGGCACTGCAGGGGGAATACGCCAAAACCGGCCCCCTTCCTCCCGACTGCGCGGCGAAGGTGCTGAAGGAATACGGCTTCAAGCGTGTGAACTTCGTGCTGGCAAGCACTGTGCTGGATATGAAGGACCTGCCCCTCGTCCCCGCTATGCTCGGAAAGGACACGATTACGTGGGCAGAGAAATCCGGCACGGTTCCGGACTCCGTCTACGGGCATTTCTGCTGCGTGGAAGCCCCGGAGAATCTGCTGACAGCGTTTCTCCGGCAGACGCAAGAGGCGTATATGGCCCTCGGACTGTTTGACCGCGGCCACTGCAGCGCAGGTATGTACGAGGAAAACGTGGAGGGCAAGGTGCTGGTCATGGACCCGTCTACCCTGAAAGAAAGCTGCTGGCGTCAGGAGGATCAGCTCTGGCTGGCGGAGAGCGGCTTCGGCTGCGAACCGAAATCCAGCGGCAGGGCCATCTATGCCGTGTGCCTGAGCGACGGAGAGAAGACCCGCTGGAACCGTGAAGACTTCCTGGGCGTGCTGGACGAGCAGTATCTCCCCGAATGGGCGGCGCAGAAGCTGGAGGAGCTCCGCACACAGGCGCAGAAGCCCGCCGAAAGCCCCGGACGGGGAGGGATGACGATGTGCTGAAAAGCGGGATCTACCGGCACCGGCACCGGAAGGAATACGTGGAGGGGACCGTGGACTGCGGGGATATCCTGCTGGAAGTCCATGAGACCAAAACAGCCTATGTTCTGAAGCTGCTGGAGCAGCAGGTGCGCTATGACGCGCCGCAGATCGACGATCTGTTCCAAAGCTCTGACCGTGTCGTGATCAAAAAGGACGGGTCCAAGCACGGGATGAGCTTCTGCAGCGGGCAGGACGATTGGTTCTGCTTGTACCCCTACCGGGTCGGCGTACCTTACGCCTTCAGCCGGGAAGAGCCGGTTTTGACCAAAACCGAAGCGAAATTGAAGAAGGAGGAATCCACCATGAGCAATCCCAAGCAGAAGGCCCCGGTAGCGCCGGAGCCGCAGAAAAAAGCGGAGAACACGCCGGAACCGCAGAGAGCCGCCCTGCCCACCGAGATCACGGCGCGGGCCTATCCCGTATCGGGAAACAGCCACATCCTCGCGTCTCTCACCTTTGACATGAACGGCTGCTTTGCCATCCGCGGCGCCAAGCTGCTGCAGGGCAAAAACGGCCCCTTCGTCTCCATGCCCCAGCGCCATACGAAGAACGGATACCAGGAGGTGGTCTTTCCCATCACCAAGGAGATGCGGGAGGTCGTCAACAACATGGCGGTCTCCGCTTACCAGCTGGCCATGAAGGAGATGGCAAAGAAGATGGCCGAATCCCAGCAGGCTGCGCCTGCGGCGCCGACGGCGCCCATCACGCCCGCTGAACCCACTATGTAGAAAAGGGAGGATATCCATTCATGAAACGAATCATCACCGTGTGCGCCGTGCTTCTTGCGTTGAGCACGGCGCTTTTTGCTCCCGCCCGCGCCGCAGAGGAAAACCCCGTCTGCTACCCCACGGCCATCACCGTCTCTGAGGACGGGACCGAGCTCCGGAAGGTCTATGACCTCTCTCCGGAGGCGGACCCCGCAGGCATCCCCCGCTCGGACTTTGAGCAGGGCGGCTTCCGCTACACCTTCACGGACATTCTCCGCCAGGAGCTCCCCGAGTATGAGGAGCGCCTCCACACGGAGTCCGTCGCCCTGGAAAGCCCCAAAAAGGATATGGAATCCGTGCTGGCTCTGCTCCCCCAGGATCGAGAGACGGTCACCGAGGATGGCTTCATCGGCACCCTGTCTCTCAAGCTGGACTCCGTCCGGGTGGAGGTATCCGGCTACGGCAGCACCACGAAGGCACTCTCCGCCACCCGCACCTATCCCAATCTGGACGGGCAGGATACCGCCTGTATCCCCAAGACCATCGAGGATAACGGCAAGACCCTGACTCTCCAGTCCATCGATTGGCAAGTCAGCAACGCCGGCAATGTGGACGGCTACGCCGTGGGGGAACGGTACACCGCCGTCGCTACCTATGCCGGTACCAGCACCAGCAGCTATGTAAAAGGCTATACCGTGACGGCGGACTATACCGGCACGGTCAGCCGCATCAACCTGAACCGGGTCCGCTATATCGCCATTTTCGAAGGCGTTTCCCTTGCTCCTGCGGAGCCGGAGCCCACGGAAATGCCTGCACCTGCTACGGTATCCCCGGTGGAGAGCGTTGATGTCCAGAGGAGCTTGGAGGAACCTTCGGCTCCCGCCTTCCCCTGGAAGGTCCTGCTGATCCCCATCGGCCTTATCGCGGTGACCGGCGCAGGCATCGGCGTGGCGCTCGCCATGAAGCGCCGCTCGGAAGCGTCCGAGAGCATGAGCAACAGGGAGGGTGAGGACGAATGAAGCGTTTGTTTCAACTGACTGCCCTGGCGCTTTGCCTGATGCTGACCGTATGCACCCCGGCGCTTGCGGCGGACTATACCTTTGAAGGCCAGGCTGGATCAGGCTACGCCGAGTCCACCTCCGTAGACTATGTCTATATGGCAGACGGCGGCGCGCAGTCCAATGAGAATCACAGCAAGGACGCCGTGCAGATCCCGCCTGCCTTCGGCGTCGGCGGCATCTATGCTCTGAACGCCATCGGCGCCTCCACCAACATGAACCCCGGCAGCGCCGTCATCGGCGGCGGCATGATCGTGTACCCCGGCTCCGTCGACGCTCCGATGACGCAGACGGCCACGGCGCAGGCGACGGCCTTCACCGAAGTGACGGGCGGCCTCTATTACTCTGACGGTTCCCTCGGTAAGCTGAGTATTCCTGCGCTCGGTCTCACGGTGGGCATCTACGAGGGCACGGACAGCGCCGCTCTCGCCAAGGGCGCGGGGCATTTTTCCGAAACCTCCATCTGGGACGGCAACGTGGCGCTGGCCGGGCACAACCGGGGCGTCAACTGTCACTTCGGGGAGATCCACACCCTTTCCATCGGAGACGCCATCACCCTGACTACTGCTCTGGGGACCAGAACCTACGCGGTGACCAGCGTGGCTAAAGTGAGCGTTACGGACCGGGAAGCCCTGACTGCCTCGGCGGAGAACCGCATCACCCTCTACACCTGCGTTCGCAACCGGAGCGAACTTCGCTGGTGCGTCCAGGCGGTGGAGGTGGGCTGACGGAGGCCGTGATGGATCAGGCACGCTTATGGGAGGCCCTGCGTGAGCTTCTCCCCGGCGTCACGCGGGAGGCGTTGGGAGCCTGGGAGGAGTTCATCGGAGATATGAACGCGGGCGACCCGCGAGGCAGGCTTCTGATGCGCGGTGAGCTCTACGCGGAAATGCTGCTCATCCAACAGGACTATGGCGATGATCTGGCAACTTCGCTTTTCAACATGAGCGGACGGCATCCCGTGAGCACCTTCGAGCTCCCCGGCGCGGCGGAAATGCTGGACAGCGGCATGACCGAAGAAGAAGTATTTGAGGAGATCGCCCGCTGCGGATGGCACCCTTCGGATATGCATCTGCAGCAGATACGCCTTCTGACGCGAAACCTGTTCTGAGGGAATTCTTTCTCCGTTTTGACGGTCTTCTTTTTCTCGACTTTCCGGATCCCTTTCGGTATTGTGTGCTTGCCCATTGGCAAATCCATCGAAACGGAGGAATCGTGAATGAAACACAGAGGAAAGAGCCTTGCGCCGGTGCTGGTCGGCGTCCTTATCGGCTGCATCCTTTCAGGCCCCGTAGCACACGCCGCAGCGGAGGCAATCAGCGCCTATCGTTCCAGCCATAAGGTCTGCATCGACGGAGAGCCGGTCGAACTGGAGGCGTATGTGATCGAGGGAAATAACTACGTCAGGCTCAGAGATGTGGGGATGGCCGTTGGCTTCAACGTCTGGTGGGATGAAGAAAGCCGTACCGTTATGATCGCCGGCGACCAGACCTATACCGGCCTCGCGCCTGCTGAAGACGCCGCTGCGAACATTGCCGAAAGCAACGTGGCAGATACGGACGAGGTCAATCCTGCCGCGTTTACGGGAGCCTACACTCCGGAACTCTATGCCGCCCTCCGCACTGCGATCCTGACCGGGTCCAGCGAGGAACCCGTCCGACTGACGGAGAAGACCTATAGCGACATGCTGGAGCTGGAGGCCGCCATCGGCTGCTGGCCGGTCTACGATCTCAAATCCAGCAGCGACGGCATGTACCGCTTCACCGCCAGATACCCCGAACCCTACAAAGAGGCAGCGGACTATTGCCAGCCCCTCATCGACAGTCTTGCGGATCAATCGGAGCGGGAGAGGGTGCGGCAGCTGGCCTTCTTCGTCTGTGACCGGATCGAATACGACGGCTCTGCCTACTGCTCGCCCCGCACAGCCCTGGTCTCCGATGATGTGCAGAAGGGTGCCTGCATGAGTTATGCCCAGTGCTTCAAATTCGTGTGTGACCTGGCGGGCATCCCCTGCATCCTCGCCCACAGCGAAGATCATCAATGGAACCTGGTATATGCCGAAGGAAGGTGGTGGCACGTGGATGTGAGCAATGTGGACGTCCGTGATCCTGACCGCCGCGCCAGCCTGACCGTTCTCCAGGAAGGAGGTGAACTGCAGGGGAGCTCCTACCGGCAATCCCAACCGCAGCTCACAGAGCTGGCGAAGGAGCTCATGGTACCGGGCTCAACCAAGTAAACTAGCAGCAATTATCGGAAGAAGCATCGCCCGAGAGGGCGGTGCTTCTTCGCATCTTGAAGGAGGATTCGTATGACGCAATTCAAAACGTGGACGCGCCTGCTCGCCCTCATTCTGGCAGCTCTTGCCCTCATCGGGCTGCTGCCGATGACTGCCGGCGCGTCTACCATCGCGGACGGGAGTACCACCTGCGAGGTAGTCCCCATCAATCAGCGGCAGTTCCTGCTGACCACCACGGCGGGCAAACGGCTCGGAGCCTTTGCCTACAGGTATACGACCAACGATGGTCTCAGCGGGACCGCCTACTGCATCGACCATGTTCTCAACATGACCCAGCACACGCTGGAGCTGAGGGGCGAATACAACGCAAGCCCTGCGACCGCCGGCGCTTTCGCCAACGGATACCCGCAGCATTCCCTGTCGACCTTCCTGGGCCGGTTTCCGAACGAAACGCTTCTGAACGGGCTGACGGAAAACGAATATGCCTACGCCACACAGATCGCGGTGTGGGCCACCTTGGGCCAGCTGGGGATCGAGGGCAGTGCCTTCACCAGCGGCAGCGAATTCGTCTCTCAGCCGACCGGCGACGCCCAGCAGATGCGGGTGTTCCGGGCTGTTCAACTCATCCTCAATACCGCCTGCCAGTGGGACCGCATATATCATACGGGGATGGATATCCGGCTGGAGGAAAACGAGCTGGGAGGCAACATCTCCATTCCGGCGGACATGACTCTGGAATATGCCGCCGACAGCGAACGGTACGGCATCAAGCGGGAAGTGATCAACGGCACCGCGTACTACACCCGCGAGTATATCTTCGCGTCGGCTACGTCCACCTATTACGACGATTACAACATTGAGGTGTGGGCCGATGGCGCTCCCTCCGGGTATATGTTCGTGGATGAAAGCAATCAGGAACTCCCTCGCGGCAATTTCCGGGATACCACCACGTGGCGGATCCCCACTGTGATCCACACTACGGACATCAACGACAATGGCTTTGAATACTGGGGCAAAGGAAAGCTTTGCATCCCTGCGGATACCGTTCCGAATTCGGGCGAGATCACGATCAACTGCGGTTCCTATGTGATGCAGTACCAGATCTATCTTGCCCACAACTCCGTGGCAAGCGAGCAGAGCTATATCATCGCCGACCCTTCCAAGGGCGCTCTGACAGCCGACGCGGTCATCAAGTGGGGCGGCGTACAGACGGAGACCGGTGAGCTGCAGGTCAAAAAGATGAGCGGCGGCGGGCAGCTGCTGGCAGGGGCGAAATTCACCCTGTCCGGCTCCGACGGCAGCAACCGTTCCGGAACGACGGACGCCAGCGGGATCATCGAATGGACAGGTCTGAAACCCGATGTGCGGTACACCCTCACCGAGACGGAAGCGCCTGCCGGGTACGCTATCGTCGATCCGGTGAATATCACGATCCAAGCAGCACGGATCAATTATGTCGTGGTTAAGGACTCCACGCAGAAGACGCTGACCGTGCATAAGATCGACGCGCAGAACGGTTACTCGCTCCTGGGTGCCGTGATCGCGTTCCGCCAGATTGACGGCAGCTTCTATACCACGGCAACGACCGACCACGCCGGTCTCGTCCAGTTTGACGCGGACCAGTTGCCTCTCGGCAGTTACGACGTGTATGAAGTCTCCGCTCCGGAGGGGTACGAACTGGATACTGCCCATCAGACCGTGGACTGGAATGGCCGCAACGACGTGACCCTCACGTTTTCCAATGTCCGCAAGCCCAAACTCGTGCTCTACAAATGCGACACGGATAATCTCCGCTGCTTGGCCGGCGCGACTTTTGAGATCTATCGCGATGGCGCTCTGATCACCACCGTTACCACCAACGACAACGGCGTGGCCACCGTACCTGACGTGACCGAAGGGTACTACACCGTGAAGGAAATCGTCGCTCCGGCAGGCTATGTGCTGGACTCCACGGAGCATGGCATCTATGTTGATCCCTACGATCCCGCCACCTCTGCCGATCCTCAGCTCACGATCACCAACAGCTCCAAGCCGCATCTGAGAATCAAGAAGCTCGACGCCGAGACGCAGGAGCCTCTGTCGGATACCACGTTTGAGGTCTACCGGGATTCCACGCTCATCGGCAGCTACACCACGGATCGCAACGGCGATATATTCCTTAGCGACCTGGAACCCGGCACGTATTTCGTAAAGGAAATCGCCGTCAAGGGAGGCTATGTCCTGGATGACACCCCGCAGCAGATCGAGATCAAGGCAGGGAAAGAAGATTATTCCCTCACTTTTGTCAACAGTCGCAAGCCCGGCCTGAAGATCGTGAAATACGATGAGCAGACCATGAAGCCCCTGAGCGATACGACCTTTGAGGTGTATAGAGACGCTGAACTGATCGGCACTTACATGACCGACGCCAACGGCGAGATCTGGCTGTATGACCTGCAGCCCGGAACGTATTACGTGAAGGAAATCGCCGTCAAGCCGGGGTATGTGGTCAATTCCACGCCGCAGGAGATCGAGATCGAAGGCGGAGACAGGCATTACGAACTTGTCTTCCTGAATCTGCTCAAGCCGGGTATTCGGATGATCAAGATCGACGCTGAGACCAAGGAGCCCCTGCCCAACGCCCGGTTCCGGGTTTCCATGATCGGCGGTACTTTCAGCAAGGAGTTCACCTCCGACACCAATGGAGAGATCGACCTGACGGATCTGGAGCCAGGCAGTTATCTTTGCGAGGAGCTGACCGCGCCGGAGCATTACCTCATCGATGATGCACAGAGAACGATTCGAATCAACGCCGGAGAAAACGCCAGGTTTGTCTTCACCAATACCCGGAAGCCCAGCCTGACGGTAGTCAAGTACGACGCCAATCTGGACAAGCGCCTTTCCGGAGCGACCTTCCGGGTGGCGAAGATCGAGGATGGTTCCCACTACCTGGACCGCATCACCGACACAACCGGGGCTTTCACCATCGACGATCTGGAACCCGGCGTCTATTCCGTCATGGAGATGGATGCTCCGACCGGTTATGTGTTGGTCAAGACGGAGTATCACGTGGAACTGTTCCCCGGCAGGGACTCTCAGCTCATCGTGAACAATGAAAAGAAGCCTGATCTGCGCATTGTGAAGAAGGACGCCGTGACGGGGGAAGCCATTGCCGGCGCGACCTTCACTGTTCGCAAGGTCGACAGTTCTACCATGACGACTGAAACCACAAATGCCGACGGTGAGATATTTCTCTCCGAGTTGGATCCCGGTGTGTATGAGGTTGCGGAGCAGTCCGTGCCGGACGAGTACCTGCTGGACCCCATCCCGCAGAAGATCACCCTGGAGCCCAACAAGCTGGGCGTCGTGCAGTTCGAGAACTTCCGGAAACCTACGCTGACCGTGAAGAAGATCGACGCTGCTACCGGCAGACCCGTGGAAGGCGCGAGGTTCCACATTGTCTACGCCAGCAATCATACGTTCTCCGGTGAGATCAATGACCTCGGCGAGTTTTACACCGACTCGGACGGTATCATCCATCTGGATAAGCTCAAGGATGGGTGGTACCGCATTGAGGAGACCCAGGCCCCGGAGGGCTATCGCATCCAGGGCAGCGGCATCGTGGAATGCTATATCGCCGCAGGAACGGATAAGGAGATCACCGTGGAAAATGTGCCTCTTTCCACCATCCTTATCCAGAAGATGGATGAGGAAACCGGAAAGCCCCTCCCCGGCGCGTGGTTCCGGTTGCGCTATCTCAACGAAAAGACCTCGATGGACGGTGCTACCCTGGGCGAGTATGTGACAGACGAAAACGGCCAGATTGAGATCACCGATCTCGACGAGGGCACGTACATCGTCGAGGAGATCTCCGCCCCTACCGGTTATGTGCTGAGCGAAACCAATACCCGGACGGTCTATCTGGCTGGTGAAATTCAGGATTTCGTGTCCCTGATTTACGGGAATCAGAAGAAAGGGGCTCTTTTAATCATCAAGAAGGACGCCTTGACTGGCGCGCCGCTCTCCGGTGTGGAATTCCTCGTCACGGACTCTGACGGGGCAGTGGTTGGCAATTCCAACGGAAAGTTCACTACAGACTATGCTGGAAGCATCCTGATCCCCAATTTGGAGCCCGGCCAAACTATCGTCGCCAAAGAGACCCGAACTATCTCCGGCTATGTGCTGGACGACGCCCCGCAGGCGATCAAGATCAAGGCAAACGAGACCATGGTTCTCGAATTCCGGGACCACCCGAAAGGCACCCTGATCGTGCAGAAAATCGATTCTACGACCGGCGAGCCTTTGGTCGGAGCCGAGTTCAAGATCGTTTCGGCGAACGGAGAGCTGACCCCGGACAACGAGGGCCTGACCAGCAGCAACGGCATCTATCGCGTGGACAGTAATGGCCAAGTTGTCTTAGAGAAGCTCAACCCCGGCACTTACATTGTGACCGAGACCAAGTCCCCCGAGGGGTACGTCCTCATTGCACAGCCGCAGACCGTGGCCGTTGAACCCGGAGACACGCAGACACTGACCTTCGGGAATCCTCCCAAAGGTTCTCTCCTTATCAACAAGCTGGACTCCCTGACCGGCAAGCCGCTGGAAGGGTGCGTGTTCAAAATCGTGTATGCCGACGGCAGAGTCGTGGATAACGGAAAGCTCTCGTCCAACGGACTCTATACCACGGACAGCAACGGCCAGATCGCGATCACAGGCATCACCGGCACTGCCGTTGTCACAGAGGAGCTCACCATCCCCGGCTATGTGATCGATCCCGAAACCCGATCCCAGACCGTGGTGATCAATCCGGATGACGCCCAGGTGTTGACGGTCTATAACGCCCCCAAGGGTACTCTCGTTGTGGAGAAGTTCGACAAGGTGACCGGCCAGCCTTTGCAGGGCGCTGAGTTCAAGATCGTCGCCTCCAATGGCGAATTGCTGGCAGACAACGAGGGCCTGACTTCAACCAACGGTATCTACACCACCGATGAAAACGGTCAGATCGTGCTCTCCAAGCTCAGTCCTACCACGTATATCGTGACCGAGACCAAGGCCCCGGAGGGTTATGTGCTCGACCTCATGTCTCAGACGGTCGTTGTCAATACTGCTGACACGCAAACGGTCAGATTCTTCGACGAACCTCTGGCAACGCTGACCATTATCAAGCGGGACATCGACACCGGTGAGCTACTGGCTGGTGCGACGTTCACGGTAAAGGATGCGGCAGGAATGCCCATTGGAGCCGAAAAGAGCTATATCACCGGTGAAAACGGAACCGTGACGCTGACCGGCCTCACGCCCAATACTGCCGTGGTCGTCTCTGAAGATGTGCCCCCCGCTGGTTACTGGAATGGCTCGGACCTCCAGACCGCCTACCTGCAGAGCGGCACGCTGAATACCGTGACTTTTGAGAACCGCAGACTTGGCACCCTCATTATCCGCAAGTTTATTGAGGGCACCAGCAACCAGCCCCTCAAGGGCGTGGCCTTCCGGGTCACCTCCAGTGATGGCACCGACCTTGGACCTGATGGCGGCGTGTACTACACCGACGCTAAGGGTGAGATCGTCCTGACCGATCTGCAGCCGGATATTACGGTGAAGGTTCGGGAAATTCGGACTGTGGACGGTTACGTCCTTGACGGCACTCCCCAGGATATCCGGATCATCGGCGGAAAGACCCAGCAGCTGACGTTCTGGAACGCTGCGCAGCAATCCCTCACGATCCGAAAGTTTGAGGATGGGACCGAAAACCCCATTGAAGGTGTTCGTTTCCTCATAACGGACAGCACCGGCATGGTCCTTGGCACCAATAACGGCGTTTTTACCACGGATCGAGATGGCCGTATCGTCATTACCGGCCTTGTGCCCAGAACTACGGTTACTGTGAAAGAAATCAAAACCGCGCCTGGCTATGTTCTGGACACGACCCCTCAGAGCATCATGATCCGGGCTGGCGAAGTCCAAACCCTGACCTTCTATAACAAGCGGCTTGGCGGGCTGGTTATCCGCAAAATCGACAGCATCTCCGGTGAAACCCTGGAAGGCGCTGAGTTTCTGGTCACCAGGAGCGACGGCAGCTACGTCGACGATAACGTGGGCGGCGTTTCCACAAAGGGCTTGTATTACACGGACAGCAACGGCGAGATCCGCCTGACCGGTCTGGCTCCCGACGCCTATATCATTCGTGAAACCAAAGCTCCGGACGGCTACGTTTTGGATTCTGCCGAGCAGACCGTCCGGGTCAATGACAATGACACGCAGTACCTGATTTTCACAAACACCCCGAAGCAGAACGTGATCATCCGCAAATATGTGGAGGGCACCACGACTCCGCTGGCCGGCGTCACCTTCCTCGTGACCGACGCTGCAGGCAATCCCGTGGGTACCGTTGACGGCAGGCACATTACCGATGAAAACGGCATGATCGTGTTGTCCGGGCTTACGCCTGGCACGACTCTGCTGGTTCGGGAAGTCAGGACGGTCAAGGGCTACCAGCTCAACGGCACGATACAGACCATCGTGGTCGGTGCCGATGCCTCCGTCCGACCTGTGCAAAGCGCTGCGAGCGCTTCCGGTTCCGGAAATGAGCTCGTATTCTACGACGAACCGCTTTCTGTGCTCATCATCCACAAGTATGTTGAGGGTACGGACAATGAGCCGCTCTCCGGCGTGGCGTTCAAGGTCACGGACGGCAACGGCGGCGCTGTCGGTCCCAACGACGGCGTTTGGTATACTAACGCAGAGGGCGAAATCATCATCCCCGACTTGGAAAAGGGTACGGTTGTCACCGTCCGTGAGGTCAAAACCCGCGATGGATACGTGCTGGACGGCACGCCCAAGCAGGTCCAGATCAAGTCCTCTGAGGTCCATGAACTCACTTTCTGGAACGCCAGACGCGGGGCGCTCACGATCCATGCGCTGGACAGCGCAACCATGAATCCCATTGAGGGCGTGTGGTTCAAGGTCACCACGGCCACCGGCGAGTTCGTGCCTGACGTAAATGGGAAACTCAGCAGTAACGGCCTGTATAAGACCGACGAAGCCGGAGAGATCGTCCTCACCGGCGTGACGGGGACTTTCGTCGTCTCCATGGTAGAGACCGTTCCCGGCTACTCCATCCATGAGGCGACCAGGTCTCAGACCATCGTTGTCAATCCTATGGACACCCAGCACCTCACCGCCTACTGCGACCCGCTGCAGACGCTTCTGGTTCGTGTCTTTGCAAAGGGCACGACTGACCCGCTGGAAAGCGTCGTCTTCAAAGTGACCTCCAGCGACGGGCGCATTGTGGGTGAAGCAAACGGCGAATACGTCACGGACCGAAACGGCCAGTTCTGCATCACCGGGCTGAAGCCTGGCGTGACAATTGTGGCGCAGGAGGTCGGAAGCATCAGCGGCTTTATCCTCAATTCCACGCCGCAGAGTATCCTGATCAAGAGCGGGAACATGCAGACGCTCACCTTCTTCAATGAGCACAAGGGTGGCCTGGTTATTTGCCTGAAAGACAGCGTCACCGGGCAGCCGATCATCGGCGCGGAGTTCCGGGCGACCACCATCTCCGGCGCTTATGTGGACGATAACGAGGGCCTGACGAGCAGCAAGGGCTTGTATAGGACCGATGAAAACGGCGAGATCCGCCTGATGCTGCTGCAGCCCGACGCCTATGAAATCGCGCAGCTCAACACGGACGCCGATCACGTCATGGACGCCACGCCGCAGACGATCAGGGTCGATGCAGGCGACACGCAAACCATCGAATTCAAAAACAGCCCCCTTCAGAGCCTGGTCATTACCAAGCTCGCGGACAACAGCGGCAAGCCTTTGGCGGGCGTGACCTTCCTGATCACCTACGGTAACGGTCTGCCTGTGGGCGGCGGCAGCGGCGAGTTTGTGACCGATGAATGCGGGCGTATCGTCCTGACCGGTCTGGTTCCCGGAACGACCATCGTGGCCAGGGAGATCCGCACGGCGAAGGGTTATGCCCTCAATCCCGCCCCTCAGACCATTACCATCTCCGGTGCCTACGGCCAGACCTTTACAGCTGCGGCTGCGGGGACTGCAGGCGCTGTTGCCGGGAGCGCCAACGGCGGCAATGAACTCACCTTTACGGACAGTCAGCTCAACACCCTCGTCATCCACAAATACGAAGAAGGAACCGAAATGCAGCCCCTGGAAGGCGTCGAGTTCAAAGTGACCGACGGCAGCGGCGCGCCTGTGGGCAACGCAAATGGTTTCTACTACACGGACAAAGCCGGAAGCATCACGATCCCCAACCTGGAGGCCGGAGCAATCCTCACGGTGTTGGAAACCAAAGCTTTGGAGAGCTATGTGCTGGATGGTATGCCTCAGACCATTGAGATCCGGGGCAGCGGCGAAGTCAATGAGCTCACCTTCTGGAACAGCCGTCAGGGAACGCTTATCATCCGCAAGCTGGACGCTGTTACAAAGCGCCCCCTCGCCGGAGTAGAATTCCGAATCGCCTATGCCGATGGACGCTATGTGGAAGCGGAGGGCGGCAGGATCAATTCCAACGGGATTTACACCACCAACCGCTACGGGGAGATCCGTATTCACGGCGTTACCGGCACGGTCGTCGTCACGGAGGTGAAAACGCTGCCCGGCTACACCTTGGCAGAAGAAAGCCAGACCGCCGTGGTAAGCGCAGATTCCAGCACCACGCTCACGTTTTACAATTCCCCCGCCGGCGGACTGCTCATTACCAAGAGCGACGAGGACACCGGCGAGCGGATCAAGGGCGTGCAGTTTGAGGTCCGCAAGATGACCGGTGAGATCGTAGGGGCCTACACCACCGACCGTCGCGGAGAGATCTACCTGCCCTCTCTGGAGGCGGGCTGGTACAGTGTAGTGGAGCTCAAGGCAGCGGACGGCTACAAGCTGGACGCCACCCCCGCCCAGGTCTGCGTCAAGGACGGACAGACCGCACAGCTCATGCTGACCAACGTGCGTATGGCCTCCATCATGATCCACAAGATCGACGCGGTGACGAGGCAGGGTATCTACGGCGTGAAATTCGTCCTCTATGACGAGGGCAAGACCCCGCTGGGCGAGTACACCACCGATCAGGACGGCTATATCTGGATCAGGGACGAATTCCCCGCGGGCAAGTATTTTATCCGCGAGCTGCAGGCGGCAGAGGGATATTTGCCGGATGAGCAGTACAAGACCGTGTATATCGAGAGAGGCAAAACCACGCAGATCACCTGGGAGAACACCCCCGTCACCGGCCAGATACAGATCACCAAGACCAGCGCCGACTACAACAGCGTGAACGGCTGGGCAGCCGGTACCCCCATCCCCAATACCGTGTTTGAGATCTACAACAAGGCGGGTCGGCTGGTGGATACGGTCAAGACGAATAAGTACGGAGTTGCCGCCTCCAAGCCCTTGCCCCTGGGCCGGTACCGCATTATTGAATCCCAGGCAGCCGACTTCTATGCGCTGGATAAGACGCCCATCGAGGTGGAGATCGAGTTCGCAGGTCAGATCGTGAAAGCGGCGATGACCAACAAGAGCATCTGCACCGGCGTGAGCATCACGAAGCGCGGCTACAGCGAGGTCATGCCCGATCAGAGTATCCGGTATGACTTCTCTGACATTGCCAACACGTCCAACGTCGCACTGGAGTCCTTCTATTGGCGGGATACCCTGCCCACCGGAGCGGTTCGCCTGGATAAGATCGTCACCGGCACCTGGAACGCCCAGGGCAGCTACAAGATCGTGTACAAGACCAATTACAGCAGCGAATACCGGCTCCTGGCGGACAACCTGTCCACGGCGAAGAACTATGTCCTGGACGCCTCTCCCACAGCCCTTGGCCTCGCAAACGGGGAATGTGTGACGGAGTTTATGGCGGTCTTCGGCATCGTCCCCTCCGGCTTCCGGCAGGTAGAGGCGCCCAAGGTCTATTGCACGGTGCTGCCCACCCTTGCGGGCGGTACGCAGTTCACCAATGTGGCGGACGCCGGCGGCGTGTATGGCGGCAAGTGGATCATGGCGGTCTCTCGTTGGGTCACCTCGGTGTACAAGCCCGCCGAGCCTGCCAAGCCCCTTCCCAAGACAGGGTACTGAGAACCGGCGGGTACTGGACCGTCCCTACAGCAGATCACACCGCAAATGACCATGTAAACCTTATCCAACACGGGCCGCCTCTTCGGAGACGGCCCAATGCTTTTTGGAGGTATTTCTATGAAACAAAAGAGAACCCTTCGCATTCTGGCCCTTGCTGCGGCCATTACGCTGCTCTGCGCCGTCCCCGTGTTTGCGGAGGGCACCGGCGACGTATCCGGAGCCGTGCAAAGCACCTGGTCGGCGGCTTCCGGCCAGCTCAAGACCATCGTGAACAACGTCGTGTTTCCTGCCATCGACATGATCCTGGCCATTTTCTTCTTCGTGAAGCTGGGGACCGCATACTTCGACTACCGTAAGCACGGCCAGTTCGAGTGGGCGCCTCCGGCGATCCTTCTGGCCTGCCTCATCTTCACCCTCACCGCCCCTACCTATATTTGGGGCATCATCGGAATGTGAGGCGGCGGCATGACGTTCTTTGAGCAGGAGCTCCGCAAAACGGTGGGAGCCGTCTATCCCCACGCCAGGTATATCGGGCGGGCGGCCTACGTGGACCTCGGCGGCGATAACCGGGCCAAGTTCGAGTTTGTGACGCTGGGGTATGCGGATCACTATGAGGCGATCAAGGCCAGCATCCTGAACCGCAGCGACGGCGTCACGGACAGTGTGCTGCTGCGGTTTTCCGACCTGTTTTCCCCGAAAAAGCTGCCCATGAGCCACGGTCCCCACGCCTGGACCAACTGCGGAAAAACCGAGTGGTACGGCTTCACGCCCACGGCGGCGGATTATGACAATCTCATCACCGCCATCAGCGAGTATACCGAGCTTTTTGAAGCGCAGGCCCCGGTGATCCGGCAGGAGCAGACCATGTAAGGAGGCCGGTTTATGTTTATATGGGACTTTGTGGCTTCGGCCATACTGTCCGAAATTCTGGATTGGTTTTACGGTCAGATCGTCGGTTTTCTCGGGAACTTCTTCGAGAAGATGGGGAATATGGGTGTGGAGCTGTTTGAACTGACGTGGGTGCAGGCTGTGGTGCAATTCTTCTCCCAGCTTGGCTGGGCGCTCTTCGGGGTGAGTCTGGTGGTCTGCGCCTTCGAGTGCGGGATCGAATACTCCTCCGGCAGAGGGAATATCCGGCAGACGGCCCTGAATGTCCTGAAGGGCTTCCTGGCGGTGTCGCTTTTTACCACCGTACCCGTGCGCCTGTACGCCCTGTCCATATCCCTTCAGGGGACCCTGTCCCGCGCCATCACAGGCTACAGCACCATCGGGGAGGTCGCCGCTGAGATGCTTTCGGAATTTGAGGGCGTCGAAAGCCTTGCGGAAATGACGGAAGAGCACATTATGAGCTTCGGCCCCGTTACCAGTCCGCTCATGATCCTGTTCTGCATCATCCTCATGGCCTATGCCATCATCAAGGTGTTCTTCGCCAATCTCAAGCGCGGCGGCATCCTGCTCATCCAAATCGCCGTGGGAAGCCTGTATATGTTCAGCATCCCCCGCGGCTATTCAGATGGCTTTGTCCAATGGATGAAACAGGTGATCGGCCTGTGCCTGACGGCATTCCTGCAGGCCACGATCCTTGTGGCGGGGCTTATGGTATTCCACACAAACGCCCTGCTGGGCCTCGGCCTCATGCTGTCGGCGGGAGAGGTGCCCCGGATCGCGGGAGCCTTCGGGCTGGATACCACCACGAAGGCAAACATCATGTCTGCAGTCTACACCGCACAGGCGGCGGTCAACACCACGCGAACCGTGGCGGCAGCGGTGGCCAAGTGAGGCAAGAGGCGGAACATGATCACCATGGGAAGCCTTTTCGATGGGATCGGAGGATTCCCATTGGCTGCGATTAGATTCGGGATTATCCCGTTGTGGGCCAGCGAGATCGAAGCCTTTCCCATCGAAGTCACGAAAAAACACTTCCCCGACATGGCTCACGTCGGGGATATTACGAAGCTGGACGGAACAACACTGCCGCCTGTGGATATCATCTGCGGCGGCAGTCCGTGTCAGGATCTCTCCGTAGCCGGAGCGAGAGCCGGGCTTTCCGGTTCCCGCTCCGGCCTCTTTATGGAGCAGGTCAGACTCACAAAGGAGATGAGAGATGCAGATATTCGAGCTGGACGGACAGGAATGTCTGTTCGACCAAGATACCTATGCTGGGAAAATGTCCCTGGAGTATTCTCCTCCGGAGAACCCAAGGGCGAAGACTTCCGCGTCGTCCTGGAGGAAATCGTCCGAATTAAGTGCGATCAACTATCAGTTCCTCGACCTGACTCTGGGCGCTGGGAACCTGCTGGGGGAATCGTATTGGGAGACGCTTTCTCCCTATGTTGGAGAGTCCTTGACGCTCAATACTGGGGCGTCGCCCAAAGACGCCGTCGAATCTTTCTTGTCGCAGATTTTGGAGGACTCACCGCCTTCCCGCTATTATTTGAGCAGGAAAGCCTGCCTGGGTATGCTGCGCCGCGCATCGGAGCGTGGGAAGGATCTACTGCCGACGCTCGAAACGGCGCTGATGATACAGGCGGGACTGATCCCACTGCAGAGAATTTCGGATGACCCTATCGCCTTCGCCGCCAACCAGCGGGACGAGGTGCGGGACCTTCACGATGTGGCAGGTGCGCTGGGCGCCCAGCCGGGGATGAAACAGCAGACCTTCATTTCTGCCGCCTTCAGCGCAGGAGCCGGGGCCAGCGCGGGAAGCATCGGTTACACCCCGGAAGGCTCCCCGACGCTCAAAGGCTCCAATGGGGGCAACATGGTGCCGGCGATTCTCTGCCTGAACGATCAGGGAGGCAGCCGAATGGAACTGAAGGAGGAAGTGTCCGGTACCCTGCGCGCCGAGGAGCATGGACACCAGCCACTGGTACTGTATGAAAACCACGGCATCGACTCCAGATACACCGGTCCGCATTCCGTCGCCCCGACCATGTCCGCACGGTATGGAACGGGCGGCAACAATGTGCCGCTCGTGGGTCAGCAGGAGCCGGCAACCTACTGCATTACCGGCAATGCCATAGACCGCCAGCCTCAGAACGGAGGAAACGGCATCGGGTA
>JAEEGI010010223.1_pt1 | contig 20401 bp, 18 predicted proteins | sample 8958751 | NCBI WGS metagenome assembly JAEEGI01 (sample SAMN16246545, study PRJNA631951) | gut metagenome | biome: gut microbiome; feature: rumen; material: KS-attached | host: Bos | place: Iran: Karaj | collected 2018-10 | reverse complement strand
GGTCAAATCCGTTACGGAAATCCTATTCCCGTCCAAATCAGTCAGATAAGATCCGTTGACCGTCCAATAGAAGGCATTCTCATCCCATGTCATAGATAGTTCCGGAACAAGTATCTCTTCGGAAACGATCTCGCTATACAATTCGACTCCCCCCTCACCTTGCATGCATAATCCATAAAGGACGCTCCTGTCTTCATTGTATGTTATATTGAAAAACGCGACGCTGTCAGCGTTCATGCAGGCGCTTGCCAGATCCCTGAGTCCTTTCACGTTTTGATTCAATTTCCAGACCGCACTAGAAGGAGCTTCAACCTCCTCCGGCTCCAGAGCCTGTTTCAGACAGGCAGAACTAAGGGATACGACGAAAAAACCGGACAAGAACAGCCGGGTAACCACTATTACAATCATTCTGCCACCTCTTTTCATACGAAAGACCTATCTCAAAGTTCGCAACAGTACACTCCTCCTAGTCCCGTTCCTCAGGAAGGTCCGCAGTGAGAAGTCGTTCGATATTTCTTTCCCTTTCAAAACTCTTATCCAGTTCTTGAGCATCTTTTTCGTGTTGGTCTTGAGCGTTTCAACGTGAAACGTTCCATCAATAATCGGCATTTCCTGGGAAAGTGAAAGGTGACGGCACTTTTCCATCAGGTAATCGTAATAACTCTTTTTATCATTCAACAAAAAAACCAATTCTTGGTTATGCTGATCCCTGTCGGATTGGTGATCGATTACCAACTGAACATTATCAATGTTTTTTGTATTGATGATACGATACTGGATCCGATCATCACTGATGACCATCTCTACACACATACCCTCATACCAATGCGGCCTGTTCCTGGCCCGATATGACGTATCCTCCTTGCTATTAAAAAAGAAATTGCCCAGACTATAAAAAATAGGTTTCCCTTTATAATTCTCCCACCCCTGTGGACAGTGGGGATGACTGCCGATAACACCATCGGCTCCCCAATCGACGAAATCCCGATATCTGGCAATAACCTCAGGAATCGGAACATCAATATACTCGATTCCATCATGCGGTAGGACAAAAAGATAATCCACATCTTTCTTTGCCTGCACAATGACGTGATTGACCTTCAGATCATCAATCCAGGCACATCCCAAACCACTGTGGTCAAAAACATCATCGAACACACCAGTATATGCAGCGAAGGACAGGCCGAGAAAACCGATTCGGACTCCATCTATCACGCATGTTTTTACGTGGTACGCCTCTTCGTATGTTCCTGCCCCGAAAGCCTTGCATCCCAATGAACGCCTAGTCTTCCGGTAACCTTCTTCACCCCAGTCAAAAGTATGGTTATTGGCAATGGAAAACAGATTGAAGCCCAGATTGGAAAGAAAACCCGGAGCATCATCATTCTGCCAAAAACGTTCATATTTTTGTGGAGGCAGAGATACATCCGGTCTCAAAGGGACCTCGAAACCTATGACGGCGATATCTGCTGATTGGATTACGCCTTTCAACTCTTCCGATACCGTAATCAGCGAGGTGGATGGCTTGGAACAGAAATCACCGGCAAAGAAAAGACGTATATTACTCATAAATCAGAGGTTAATCCTGTCAAGAGCACTGGCATCCGAGGGAATCCGGCTTGAAATACGACCATTTATCCTTTCCATAACCTGGAATCAAAACTGTCGGGCTGTTTCAAAGCGAACTTGATAATCTCCTCCGTCATTTCTCCGAACGCAGGACCATGCGCCGTCTGACTCAAATCAGGATTCCTGTTCCATTCGATCATAACCGGTCTTCCCTGATCATCAATACCAAAGTCCCAACCGACCAGGTGGAAATATGGTAAACGCAGATGCAAGTCTTTCACGATACGGATGGCCTCGTCAAACGAGGGAATCTGGAAACCTTTCAGTAAAGTCCCGACATCCGTATGCGTTATTCGCTTTTCCGAGGGTGTTCCATAGGCACAATCCCAAATGCGTCCACTCGCCAGGTCGATATCGGCATTGATACCGCCTGAAGTTTCGTTATCCACAACCCGATTCTTGCGTCCTATCCGGACTACAGCATACAAAATAATCACCTCGTTCCCATATAGGAGAGAGAGAATTCTCAACGTGTTCAGGGATGTCGGATTCAAACGGGACATCTCTGGATGCTGAACCACTTTCTCCTGAACGATAAAATTGTTCCCGAACCGATTGAATACATCTTCGATGGTTTCCTTCTCACTGACATATCCGTTGTCCGTGGAGAAAACCCGTACCCCGGTCCCCCACTTACCGAACATGGAAGGTTTGATCACAGCACTTTTCAGATGGCTGCAGCGTTGCAAGGCTTCTTCCCTGCTGATAGGATGGCAACTATCGAAATAACTGCCGTTGATATTGCGAATGATGGTCGATGGCCTGAAAACATCGGCGAAATAATTATCATATGCACACTTGTCAGTATATGCCATAGCCAATTGCCTGATGTTCAGACGGAAAATGATATCCGAATGATAAAGACAGGTAGGTACATACCGCTCAGAAAACCTCCCATTCCTGGAATAAAAATACGTATGCCAGTAAACAGGTACTTTTTTCCCCGTCAACCGCAACCAATACGCCTTGATATCATTCTCCTGTGATGCAGTCAAAGGTACGACTTCACATTGTTTCAATTTCAGTCTAATGCTGTTGATGTCCGACTCATACCAAAGCTTTTTCCTCAGATTCGTCATAGCAGCATGCGTCTTCGTTTCAATGCCGTAACAGAAACTGATCATTCTATCCTTCATATGTTTCTACACTTTAAGTTCATTCTTGCCCTATGATTTCCATTCTTTTCTCGAAAGGAAGGCTGTTCCGGGCCCGGCCAATGAGATATGTCTTCCCCGTTTTCTCCCACGCCCGGTAACAATCCCGAATATCTTTCCGCCAACCCCGGCGGATGAAATACTGCCCTGTACGGTCCCAAAAATCATTTACCTCGATAACAACGGGACCATCCTCCGTTATGGCGATATCCCAGCCTGCAGCCTTGCAAAAAGGAAACGCCTGTTGAAAATGCGCGACATCTTCCTTAATGGCCTGCCAATTCCGTATGACTACGCCATTCAATTGATGGCCATTGTCAGGATGATAATCGATATCCTTGATTCTGCGCCAGCCATCGTACTGAATAGCGTATTTCAACTCTCCGGTTTCCACATCGACACATACATCTACATTACCACCTTCACCCGCATTGTCAACGCATCTCCCCGAACGTCCAATCTTAATGAATGCCGCTATCGTTTTGGCCGATCCGTCAGGCCACAACGTCGTCATGAAACGAACAGTGTTTACCGAGGACTCATTGAAAGAAGCAAACTGCATGGTCTGTTGGACAATGCTTTCGAAAATCAACGGCTCGTTTCCCAAAAAAGAAGACAAACTTACGACCTCGTCATCGAAGCGGGTCAGTAAAGCATCGTTTTCCTCATACTTGATGTCTTTAACCACCCATACATTGTCGCCATGAGAACTCTCGGTAGTTTTGATAACACAAGAACGGACATCCTGAGACTTGAGAATACTCATCACTCCACACAAGTCATTGGCATTGTTTCGACAATCCGAGTAACGAGCCTCCGGCTGATAATAGCAATACAGTGCTGACGTCCTTATTCCAGCATCTTCTAAGATCTTATGAGCCAAATACTTGTTACGAGCCAACGAATAGTACTTTATAGGATTGAGATAATCCATATATACACGCTGCTCATTTAGACCGAGAAACTCCTTTTTGAACAGTTCACTTCGTTTTTCAAACTCAAAATCGTAGTATTCGTCCAAGGTCAATCCCTTCTGGTTGGACAAGGTCTTATACTCCGATGCGATTCTCTTGATTCCCTCTTGAGAAGAATCAATTGTCGATGCCCATCGGTACAACTCTCTTTTTTCCCTTAAAGGCTTGAGAATTCTTCTTAAAAGCTTATTGACCAAGTGCATAACCTCAGTATCTTGTTTTCAGATCAAATAACATTTCGTAAATCGGATGTCAGAATGAGCCTAATCATTTCAAGGAGGAGATGATGATCAACCTCTCTTAGAGAAAGAGAATAATGTGAAGAACTTCCTTGCCGCCTGCTTCAAGCGTAGTTTTATGATTGAGAGGTATACTGAGCGCGGAACTTTAAAATTCTTTGCCGACATCAAATCATATATTTCTGAATACAAATGGTTCTTCTTCCTATCCAAAATGATTGTCCTGATGAAACCATTCTTGTAGGCATAATACTTCTGCAAATCAAAGATGTCACCATACTTAGATAGGTCCTCGCCAAGTAACTCCAAAGTAAAAAGCGTTCTGAGACATTTGTCACACCATCCACAGTTCTTCTTTGTCTTATCCTTAAGCCATCTTCTATCGTGAGTGATACTGCTGGCTACCTGTACAGCCCAACAAACATCCAAATACTTTGGGGTTAAAGGATTATGCCGGATAAATTCCGTTTTCTCCACTCTGGTCATTGCCGAATCAGCCAGAACAAACTCCGTTCCCTCAGTTGAGAGCAAAGAGACATAGGCAGCTTCAGCAAATGATTGATCTTTTATGTTCAGTTCAAAACTTTGAATAGGTGTCGATGATGCGAAAATGTATTTGCTGAATAGTTTTTGCAAAGCCAATGGACAAGATAATGTGCTTACAACAAATCTGGATGTTGCCGTTTTGAACCCCGCTTCAACATAAAAGTCATTCAAATTAGAGTTGACCGCGACGATAGGAAGATTGGTCTCTTTAGAAAAAGAAGTGATTCCCTCTACAGCTTCACGAAACGAAGATTCATCAGACTCCTTATTCAAATATCCCAATTGCCCAGAATTGAACAACGCCAGATGCGTTACCCGATACTCTTCCATCACACCTTCCCCCATATGCTTATATAATGCAGACATCGAATCCACTCCCAAAGAACAGCCACACCCTACCGCTTTTCCATTGAGTATGGGGCATGCTTCATCGGGGACACTGATTCGAATGCAGCGACTGCCGGGAATCAACTTTGCGAACAAAGGCTGAATATCATGGATAATATGATATAGAAGACGTCTGGATACTGGCGCATTAACCACTATATCCTGATGACTTTTCATTGCATACATCAAAGAAACTATCAGGAAAGAATCCGCTCTGTCATCACAGAAGTAAGATTCATATTGTTCATCAACAGAATACCATAGAGGGGAACTCTTTCCTTTGGCTGAATCCTCAACGATTGATTCTAGAAAGACCTCCTTCCCCTTCTTCTCTATCAATGGGTGATTAATGGTAATCATAATCCAAGTTTAGACTCTACTTTTAATTGGAAACTGATTATTCAAAACTTAGCCACTATTACCTTCTCATCAGTGAACGTAATTTACGTCTGCATTTCACGACGAACCTGAAAGGGGCACTTGAGATAGTCCTGCCACATCTTTTCAAACGACGATGCATCACTGGTGTAAGAACTGAAAACGACTCCACATTGTTTTCAGATAAGGAGACATAGCGGATACTCCCTTTCATCCTTCGATTATCCATTTCCAATCCGACAGTACATCCATACCGTGATACAGAATTCCAAACCTGTTTTATCGGCTGATGGATTGGGTATGGATACCCTACCACTTCTTGGATACCAGTTATCTCTTCGACAGATTCCGGATACCATATGGGGCGGGGAGGTTGCATGAAGAAATCCGGGAAAAGGAAATTGCCCATACTAAAACAGACTGGTTTCCCTTTGATGTGAACAAAAGGCTGGATTTGGTGTGAATGACTGCCTAAAACAGCATCAGCGCCTGCTTTTACCATCTCCTTGGCCAAAGAAACGCACTCCGGCAAAGGCTCATATCGATACTCTCGTCCCCAGTGGGGTAAAACTATGACCCAATCATACTCCTTTTTTGCATCACGTATATCCTTTACGACTTTATCTATTCTCAAGGGATTGACTCCTGCCTTCTCGTCGGTTGCGAGTTCAACATATCCCATCCATGGACTGTCGTACATACAATACGCTAAGACCGCTACTCTTAAACCTCCTTTTTCAATCACAGCAGGGCGTGAAGCCTCCCTCGCATTCATTCCCGCGCCACAGTATTTGATTCCATTTTCCTGTAATACACCAATCGTATTCTTCAGACCCTCTTCTCCTAAATCCCAGATGTGGTTATTAGCTAGCGACACAACATCGAAGCCCATCTCCTTCACTCTAAAGAAATCCTCATCTCGAGCATAAATGATGTTTTGACGCCCCCGCATTTTTACCGGATCAAAGGAAAAACCCGTTCCTATGGCAGCCTCCAAAGTCCCGATTCGAAAGTCGAATCCACTTATATACTCCATCAATTCGCGAGTAATATAAGTGGACTGATAAGGCAAAACTCCACCCGGCATGATATCTCCACAAAAAAATAATCTCATTTTCCAACCGAATATCGTAACTTACGAGCAAGGGATTTACTCTTATGAGAGACCTCTTTTAAATAATATTGGCAAGTGTGGATAACGAAATCATGAGGATGGAAACACGAATGAAGAAGAGCACGAGCTTTTTTCTCCTCTTCCTTCCCTCTCTCTTCTTTTCGTATCAAATCTGTGACATGATCATAGATGTAGAATATTTCTTCTCGTATCCTGTTCTTAGTCGCCCAGGAAACATCCATTCTATTGATAATGGCAAAGATTTGTGTATATGCCAATAACCAGGATAAAGTCCTGTCATTATAATGACTTCGACTCGACACGGCAGTACCTCCCAATCTCCTGAAATAAGAGTAAATGGGAGTCGCCGTGCAACAGATGCTCTTATGACAACACTCCAAGTATTGATAGATGAAACAAACGTCTTCGAAAAGCCTCAAATCTTCGCTAAAGAGTATTGAGTTATCATTGATAATAGATGCCCTGAACAGTTTATTCCATACATATCTTTCAAGATTACGACTCTGAGGAAAAACACCTATCAATTCAGTATAATCCCGGATTGAAAATGTTCCAGAAATGGAATCCTTATTCTCTTTTTGAAGCACACCCTCGACATAGCGCAGATAAGAAGCACTGACAAGGTCGATGTCATCAGAAATACACTCTATCAAAGAAATGATACTGTCCGGAAGTAAAGCGTCATCAGAATCCAACAACATGATCCATTCCCCTTTAGAATGAATGATGCCTATATTACGCGCTTTACAGATACCGCCATTGGTTAAATGATGTATGACGCTGATTCTTTTGTCTTTATGACTATACTCGTCACATATGGCGCCACTCCTATCTTTCGAACAATCGTCGACCAATACCATTTCCCAGTTTGAATAAGATTGAGAAATCACGCTTTCAATAAATGCGCGAAGATAAGCCTCATTGTTATAAACTGGGGCGACAATGGAGATCAGGGGGTTAATCATACGAAGACCCAAAAGAACATATTAGCTAACCGCAATGCTCTTAACCATTCTAGGCTAGCGTTTTTCCAAAAGCTTGACCCCTTCAAGCAAGTAATCACCTATCTATATAACGTATTCGGACGATTCCAGACCTCTCTCAGAATCCTGTCCGTATACTCTCCAAATGCAGGTCCCTCATTGGCGGACTGGCTCAAATCAGGTTGGGTATTCCATTCAATCAAAACGGGTTCTCCATCCTTATTGATAGAAATATCCCAACCAATCAAGTTGTAATACGGTAACTGGAGGTGTGCAGCCTTGACAGTTTCAACGGCCTTGTCATAATACGGAATCCTGAATCCATCCAATACGATACTGGTATCTGTCTTCTCGATCATGTCGTCGCCAGGTCTTGAATAAGCGTACTTGGCCAAGGTTCCATCCTTATTGATCCGCACACTCATTCCGCCAGAAGTCTCATTGTCGGTAACTTTACCCAATCTGCCTATGCGAAGAACCGTATAGAGGACCAGGATTTCCATACCCGACCTGTAGGTGAAAATCCGGAGAGTATTGACAGAAGAAGGATTTAAGGCATTCAAGGCTTCATGTTGATGAACGGCCTTCTGAACAATGAAATCCGACTTATAGGAATTGAACAGTTGCTCTAGCGTATTACCGTCCGACGTGATTCCGTTTCTGACCGAAAACTTTTTGACTCCCATCCCATAACTCAACAGGGAAGGTTTAATGATGACATCGTCCAAATCAGAACAGGCCCTGACCGCTGTTTCCATATCTACAGCGACGCCATTCATGAAATAGTAACCATTCATATTCTTGACGACTGTCACGGGATGTTGAATTCCCGTAATAATCGTTTCGGCCAGGTTTTTATCCCTATAAGCACACTCGTATTCCATCTGATTCATTCTTCCCAGCAACTCCAATCGATACAAGGATGTCGGAATGAACTCAGGAGAATACACGCCGGTTCTCTTGTAATAATACCGATGCCAGTAGGTGTTCACATTGATTCCCAGGCGATCTTTGAAATATCGTTTGACCTCACGGATCTGATCACGTGTCAAATCTCTGTCCGAATGGATTTTTCGGATATTGGACCTAACCTTCATGATCATCTTGAAGGTCATCCTCTTCTTCTTGATGTAATTGATAAAAGGAAATCTCATAGTTTTAGTGTTGGTAGAAAGTGCTAGAGGGCAGTTATTGCCTGCCGTATATCTTCAAAGCCGACCTCGGACTTGCCAAGCAGATATTGGATCGTCCTTGAATGAGTTGACAGATTCTTCCCAAGCAAAGCGGAAGCCAGCGTCATGATGGACTCTTGAATGGAGGTATCTGTTCCGATAATCTTGCCTATGGAAATGTAAAGGCCAAGGCCCATCGGCACATCTTCATTCAGATATCGATGGTCGATAAAGGAGGGACCCTTATTGGAAGAGTCGGCAAATGACCGGAAGACGGTCATGGCATCAACGCTCAGGTCGGTCGCATTCCTCCACTTCGCCGCCTCGAAATAATCCAAAGAATCACATCCGAATGCATTCAGAAGTTCGTTCTTGCTCCTGTCAAAAGCCTTGATCACCCTGATGACGGAGTCCGTGAACGCTTCCTTGTACATCCAGAATTCCCCCTGACTGTGCTCGATTCGGGACGCTGAGAAAAGGATTCCAATCGGATGCACGATCATGTTGGGATTATGCATGGCCGATTCCAGGATATGCCTCCGGGTGTATTTCGTGTTGGAGAAACAATGGGAGAATACGCTCAAAACTGCGTCTGTCTTCGAAACCGGAAGGACGGAAATGGCATTACGTACATTGTGAAAAGTGATCCGGACATACATCGAATCGACGATTCTACCGTTAAAAGCTGTTGTCTCCCATTCACAGTAGGTAACGTCCTTCCGGATATACTTTTTGAAAATCAGGCTTCCCAGATAACCGGGGACAAGCGTGATAATTTGTCCATCCCGTACAAAAGGGGCGATCATCTGCGCTACGGTTTCGTGTCGGGAAGTCGTTGTCATCACCATCAGGATGTCTCCAAAACGAACAGCCTTCCCGACATCTCTGGTAATCATCGCAGGCTTTACGAAGAAACGATGTCCGCCATTGGTTTCATCCTTGACATTGTAACCATTTTCCTGACAGATGATATCGAAAAACTCGCTGTTCGAAGTTTGGGATGTCTTCAGAAGGGCAACCTCCAAACCGCTTTCAATCAACTTCGCAGCGTGAATCAGTCCGGCATTCCCACAACCGATAATCGTTACTCTCATGTCGCTCTCCCATCTACTTGTAATAAATCCGCATTGTATGAGGGCCAACTCTCTGGTCAGGCGGTGGTGGCGTCATATAATCGGGGCCAAAAGCAGTGGTCAGGAACTCTTCATACTTGATCGGAGCACATAATTTATGACCTTCAAAATCCAGCAGCACAGTTTCGGCAAAGACATCCAGCCGATGCCTTTGCTTAACCCTCATGACCGGAAAAGACAGAAGTGCGACATAATCCGTAGTCCCGAACTCATACTTTCTCGCATTCTTGTCAATCAAATGGCTCAGAAGGAAAACCAATCGTCCTCCGAGGGTGACGATTCTCCGGACAAGCAAACCCAAATTATATTTCAAGGGCTTATCTTTCGAGAACTGCCAGAAAACTGTTCTGGCACGTGAAAACACAGTCCATAACTTACAGCCCCTGTTGAACTGCCTGTCAAATTCCCGTTCATCATTTGAAACCGCCTCCAAAGAGAAAATGTCTATTTTGACACCGGTTTTTTTCCTGGAGAACGGATCATAATTGTATTCGATCACAGTCCGATCCATATCCGCCACATGGGCGTATGGAAGGAAGTAGTCCTTATCGTTCTCCATCGTCAGGAGAGCATAGCGGTCGGAATGATACGATGCAATGAAACGGTCGTAATCGGGACGAAGCATAAAAATATCGACATCATCGTCCCAGGGGATAAAACCTTTATGCCGGACTGCACCCAACAACGTGCCTCCCGACATAAAATACCTGATCCCATTTTTCATACAAAACTCATGTACGTCCAAAAGGATCTCCAGACTGACCATCTGGACATCTCTCAGCGTCAATTGTTTTTTCTTTTCCACAGTTTCCAATCCTTCTTGATGATTACATGTTTACCTGGAATAAGCCTTCTCAAACGAATCCACTTCTTTCCGGCATCCCTTCCTGTCAGGAATCTGGAAGACAAACTGAGCCCGTTCGTTCCCTTCAATCAGTACCCAACCATCGTCGGTCAATGCCAAATCCCATCCTACCCAACGGACCGTTGGAACGACGGTAATCAACTCTTTGGCCAAGGCGATTGCTTCTTCCCATCTCGGGACCACAAACCCGATAATCTTCTCCTTCGTATTGGGATGCACCTCATACGTATTCCCCATTTCGTCACAAGCCGCATAAACCCTTCCTGTCTCCAGACTGACCAAACCGAACACCCCGCCGGAACCGGCATTGTCAACAAAGGAAGACCCTTGCCCCATCCGGAGATACGGGGGGAAAACATGGACTCTGTCATCAAGACGGAATGTGGGGAATCTGACCGTATTGACTGATTCTGGATGAAGACGGGCCATCTCCTCACTTTGGACGACCAGTTCTTCGAGAACGAATCTTGTGTCACCCTTCCGATAGACTGCCTCCAGTTTTTGTTTTGCATCCTCCACGGACACGGTATTGATAATCCGTATTCCCCGTCCACAAGACTTGGATTCCGGCTTCAGTATGAACCGATGGTGCCGGTCAATGAATGCTAAGAAATCTTTGGACTGTAAGTCTTCAAGACTTCGGACCTGGACGACGTCTCGCCTATAGTATTTCTTAAAACGGGAATAGGTGTTCCATTTGTAATAAAACACGGAAGAGTCTGCCTCATCATTGACTTTGGCACAGAAGATATTCTTGTCAAACTCAGGTGCAAAAGAAGCGATCTCTTCTTTTGACAAGTTCTCATAGCCAAAAAGAAAGAACTCCTCGAAGTTCCACCTGTAACAGATCATTGCATGACGCATTTTACGCAATAATTCTTGCTTGCGATCATCTGGAACTTCCCCCATGAAACGCTTGAGGATAATCGGAGCATTCTTCTTTTTCTTCTGATAGAGGAGGAAATGAACCCATTTCTTTTTGGCAAGAGGACTCCGTAAAAACAATCTGTACAAGTGTGCTTTATTGATCCCCATATCAACTACAATTCATTCTTCAGAATCTGATGTAATACTTTCTTCAGCCCCCCGTTCACAGTCTGCAACCCGGAAATCTCCGGATTGTCATTTCCCTCAATGAAAACCGGGCCATTGGCTGTGATGGCGATGTCCCAGCCAATCACACGGATGGAGAACAGTTTTTCGTGGATTTTTTCTGCCAGGCTGACGGCCTCCTGGACGAACGGTATCCGGACATCCGCGAAACGGACCTGGCTGTCAGGATGGCACGGCGTCCGTTTGGCGCCGCCTTTCTTGCAGATGCCGAACTCAGACAACTGTCCGGTTTTCAGGTCGATTCCGACGGCGACACCGCCGGCCGCCAGGTTGTCCACTACGCTGCCGTGGGCGCCGAACCGGACTTCGCCGGCAACGGAAACCGCTTTCCCGGTCTTTTGGTCCAAGATGGTCAGGATACGCAAAGTATTGACGGACTTGTCATAAATTCGATCCATAACCGGATGCTGGACAACACAGGTCTGAACCAAGTACACGCCTTGGGACAGCCTGTCGCGAACGGAATCACGATCGGTTTCAACGGTCGTATCCAGCCGGAATACTCCCCCTCCGCATTGACCATCCAGGGGCTTGCAGAAGTAAGTGCCTCCCCGGGAGAATAGTATTTCAGTGACAGTCACCGCGTCTTCGGGAGTCCGGACGCAGGCCACAGAATGAGGCGTCTCAAAGCCCCATTCCTTAAGTAGCGTAGCAAACAACTCTTTGTCCCGGAGGATGCAGGTATAATCGTGATCCGTCAGGACCGTGTTTAGCATGGCGCATTTCCAAAGGAACCAACTGTCGTCCAAGTAGTCATCCTTGTCGCGGAATCCCTTGATATCCAGCCCATACGGGAAATAGTATCGTTCGATGTTGCCGTATTTCCAGATATGCCCCAACTGATCCATCGCCATTCGGAACTTGCTCTTCTGGGGCATTTCGGGATAATAGGATTCCGAACGCAGGATACCGGAGGTGAACAGTTTGACCGGAAGGGCGAACCGACGCTTCATCAGAGACGCCCAGCGTCCCAACTTGATGAGAGGATAATACTTGGCGTTCATCTTATCCCTTGTACTCGAATTCGGAAACGCAATAATCCTCCTTCCCGGAAGGAAGCACGGGGATATCGTCCACGAAGGACAAAGACACTTCCGAGCCCACGAAATGATTCCGGTAGTTAGTGACGATAAAGTCATACATGGCCGGATTCTCATCCGCCTTGTCCTTCATCTTCAGCAGCACCTGGATATCCCCCGCCTTGTCCTGCCTGATCTGGAACTTGTCAATCTTGTTATAGAGGACCTGACTTTCCAGTTTGTGATAATCCAAGTCCGGATACATCATGATCGGCAGCATCGTAGGAGAAATAGGGACTCCTTGTTTGTTATAGACCAACCTGCCGGCACGGCCCATGATTTCGCCGAAACGACGCGACTGCCGGCCACAAGCACAGGCACCGGGCTTAATGTATGCCATGTCACCCACGTGATAACGTAAGAACGGGAAAGCAAAGTTCTCCAGGTCGGTCGTTGTCACATAGCCGACTTGGCCGTCCGGAAGGACACTCCCGGCTTTGTCGGTAATCTCGATGACGCACAGGCTTTCTTCGATATGCAGTCCGTCTCTCCGAGGGCACTCGTGGGAAAGAATACCACCATCCCCTGCCCCGTATTCATCATAAACGGGAGCCTGGAAAACCTTTTCTAGTTTTCTCCGATATTCGGGAACGAGAACCTCGCCCGTCGTCAAGACCACGGTGATGGGGCACACGGGAAGTTGCATCTTCTCGATGTACCGAGCAAAAATGTACAGGGACGAACCGTATCCGCGGATGGCTTTGGGCTTGAGTTTCATCAGGGACTCGTAGTGCTTCTGCATCCCTTCATCGGTCACATCGGCACTGCTGTGCTTGAAGTTCCGCATGATGACCTCGTCATAGACGTTCTTGTAAGAGAACTTCTTCTTTTTCTTGACGATGGAATTGCCGCCGAGGGAGAAGATCTTGTCGCCCAGATGCAGCCCATACCATTCCCAGGCCCGCAGGGTGGCCGCCTTCTGGCCACTCCACTCTTTCGCATCCTTGCAGAATTGGAGGGGGGTACCGGTGCTGCCGCCCGTGGATGACTTGATGAGCCGGGATTTCGACAAGTTCTTCGGAATCAGATCGTCGTAGTTATCCCGAATGATCTGCTTGGTCAGGATGGGCAATTTGACCAAATCCGCAGGGGTTTGGACATCCTCCGGCTTGAGGCCCAGGCGGTCGAACAGTTTCGTATAATACGGAACGCTCTCGTAGCAATGACGGACCAGTTTCCGAAGCTTCCGGTCTTGAAGGTCTTTCATTTCGTCCCGCGAAAAAAAGTCGTACCGGCGGAATTCCACGAGCCGCGAACGGACGGAACTGCCATAGAGCAGGTCTCCGATCGGCAGCAGAATATTTCGGTCTATGAAATTATAAATTCCCATGTTCAACCCTTGTAAAGCGCCAACAGTTTCTCCCGGCAGTTCTCCCACCTGTAATCCTCCAGACTCTTACGGGCATTTGCAATCATCTGGCGGGTCGCATCCGGATCCTCTACGGCTGCCAGCATCTTTTCCGCCATCTGGTGATCATTATCATTCTCGAAAAGCAATCCGTTCCGACCATCCTCAATCATATAAGGGACACCTCCCACGTTGCTGGAAATGACCAGCAGACCAGCCCTGAATCCTTCCAAGACCGAAACAGGCATGTTGTCAAACCGGGGAGACGACACCATGATGTCTGCCTCGTCCAAATAGCGGGATATCTCCGTATTGGGAACCTGGCCGACAAAGGTGACATTTTGGATTTGATGGTCGGCCACAAACTGCCTAAGTTCAGCCTTGAGGGGCCCGCCTCCAAGCAGCGTCAATCTCGCATCAGGATACTTCTTCTGAACGCTATCGAAAGCCTTCAGCGTACACTTGATATTGTAAGTATCAGTCAACGAACGGATGCCAATGAACAGAGGTCGGATTTCAGTTCTCGCCCGGAAAGTAGAGCCATCAGCCACCAGAATGTTGGGAATCACCGTATATGGAATCCCATACCGGTCAAATACCCGCCCGATGAATCCGGAAAGGACGATATTCGCTGAAGTCCTAGTCAGATATCGTTTGACAAACTTCTCCTTCCTGCGGAAGAATCCTTCCGCACCACCGCCGTGGAAAGTGAGCACAATCCGCTTTTTGAAGAGACGTCCGATACGGATGCCAAATACAGCAGGTAAGAATCCCCGGTCGGAGCAGGCATGGATATGGAACACGTCATATTTCCGGCCCTTGGAAAGAAGTGCTAAGATCGCCTTGGTACGTTTAGCAACCGAGCCTTTCATACTCAGGATATCGCAGACATGTCCGTCCCCACGCAACAAATCACGTTGCAACTTGACTTGGACGGAGATGCCCCCGACCCCTTCTTCATAATTGGCGATGAGAAGAATACTCATCAAAACAGACCGCGGCTGCCGAGTTTAAAGAAGGCCCAGGCAAATTCCATGGCGAAAACGACAAAGCACCAGGGAGTCAGAAGTTTGAAGGTTTCCTTACGTAAAGAGGCGATTCCGTAAGACCAGATTAAAATCAGGCCAGGAAGACCGGGAAGAAGGAAACGCTCCGAGTTACTGAACCCACTGAGAGCGACGACGCCAAGGTAGGCTATGGCAAAGGATCCTATTAATGAAAAATCTCGCCATTTCTTTCTTCGGATAGCCTCATAAACGCCTAGGATAGCGAAGAAACCCATAAAATTGCGGATGAAATTTCCGCCGCTTTTTTCCTGCTGACCATATTGCTCGTCCACATCCACCATCGTAGCGAACGGAAGAACGAAAATCATAGGCGCCATCACCGTTTGGGTAGCATACTGAGCCCATTGATTTCCTCGAAGCGTCTGCTCATACCGTTTTTTCGTCGCATTGTCTCCACGACCTTCCCAATAAGTCTGAACCTCATTCATAATGGTACTTCCTGTGGAGAAAATCAGGAATAAAAGACCCCAGCCAATCAACGTCGCTCTCCGCCAACCCTTTTTCATCGTCGGGGTGGAAGAAAAAACAGCCGATGTCAAGAAAGCAAATACAGCGGCCGCTCCAAGCACCGTCCTGAAGAAAAACAGGCTAAGAGCAAGCAACGTCGGCAGCAGAATCGTCCAGAGATTATACTTTCTGTTCCTGATCAGATAATCCAAACGCTCCAGGAAGGCGACTTCCAGGAAAATCATCTCGGTTTCCTTCAGATGGTTTCCGCAATAGATGATGAAGTTCGGCATCAGCATACACATGACGCCGGCCATTTTCCCCGCATTCTCTCCAAAGGAACGTTGCGCAATCCGATAAATCAAAACACACATCCACGCACTGAGGAGCGCTTTCAACAAACGAGGAATGATCACATTCGGGCCACAAAGCTTATAAATGGCTGTCAAGTAAATGGGATAACCCGCATCGGAATCTGGAATGCCCGGTGTATGAAAGAAATACTCGTCCGTTGTACTCCAAGGCTCTTCCATCAGCCACATAGCGGTTTCGTGATACCCCATCGCATCTCCTCGCTCAAAACCGAAGGGGGTACCTACCACATCAGTAAAATAATAGTATGATCCGATTACATAGACAACCCGGATAAACAGCGCTACCCCGAAAAGGAACCAGGCGAAAGAACCACCGGGTCTGTTAAGCCAATCCCTGGTAATTGAGTTTGTCAGAAGGAAAAACCCAGCCACACAGACAATACCCATAGCAATAAACAAGAATTGCATGGAGTACCGTGAATAAAAAAGGCTGACGGCGGTGAGGGCAATCAAATACAGGATGATAGCCCGATATGCGATTTTATTTGGAAAAAAAGGTATCATCTCTTAACCCAATAGTATCCTTTTTAATTTAATGAGCCTGGTCACGTTCTTTTGTCCGAGCAAATTTAACAAAAAATGCGAGCGTTTTCTCTTTCCTCCCGACCAGGATCCCATAAAATGATGGTCACAATACGTATTCTCGGTTAGCAGATACTCGCCCGTCGTCTGCCTTGGGCAGAAATACTCGACCGGGAAGATATGCATATCTTTATACACCTGCTTTTTCCCATTCTGGACAAATCCGCCCTTTTTCATTATCTCGGAAATCCTGACGGTATTGGTCGTCGTATCCAAAGTACCGTCGGGCTTGATAAAATGCAGAGAATCGTAGGCTTCAAGTTGCTCTTTCACCCAGGCATTTCCAGGCTCACTCGCCATCGTACCCGTAACAGGGGGCATGAACTTACTTCCTTCGTACCCGGTAAAACCAGGTAGGGAAAGCAGGTCGTCATAAGGCTTGAGCACTTCGACGTCCGTATCCATATATATACCCCCTTCGGTGAACAAAGCATATAGACGGACATAATCCGTCACAAATGCAAACTTCCTGGATTCGTATGCTTCTTTCACATAAGGGACACTTTCGATATCAAAGTTGTCCTCATTCCAAAGTTTATACTGATAATCAGGCATGAACTTATGCCAGGAATCAATGCATCTCAAGGCCAGTTCCGGCATCGGTCCCCGTCCGAACCAGCAATAATGGATAATACGCGGAATCATCTATTGAACAAATGGATCAAATAACACGCTAGGGACGGCGAAACATTGATGAGACGGATTTTTCGCAAACCGCTTTTGTTCGCCATATAAGTAGATAACGGATAGACGCTTCTATCTTTCAACTCTTTCAAATACACATTCCGTTGCGGATAAAGGGACTTGCTGATGGTCGATACGATCGTAACGACCATGTGCGAAATCATTCCTTGATGCCAACGGGGATCCTCCATGGCTGATGCCTGGTTCCTGAGTTCGTCAATCAAGAACAACTGCCCTTTGATTCTTTTCTCGACGGCACTGTTCGTGATCGACCCCTTGCGAATCAGATAATAATAGACAACAGCGTCGGTACTGGCGACTCTCCGGGAAACGCTCAGCATTCGAGGCGTCCACTCGGTGTCTTCGAAGATGATTCCCGGTTTGAACTGGAGATGATGGACCTCCAACAGTTCTCTCCGGATGATGAACTGCCAGGCATAGCAAGAGAACCATAATTCTTTCAGCAAGAAATCCTTGCCGTTCCAAATCCGGGTGTCTTTCAGCCGAATCGGGCCGTTCCCAATTTCGGGAACTCTCCCCCGCTCGGAAACCCTCCTGAATCCATAGCGAAGAACGTCCAGGCTATGCTCCTCCATCAAGGAGACCAAACCCTTGAGAACATCGGGGTGCAAATAATCATCGGAATCCACATACTGGATGTACTTCCCTTCTGCCACTTGCATGCCGACATTCCTCGCGACACTCAACCCCTGGTTCTTTTGATGTACGACCTTGACATTCCCCTCTTTGAGGGCGAACTCGTCACAAATCACACCGCCTCCGTCAGTAGATCCGTCATCGACAAGGACAATCTCGTACTCGTCCTTGCTCAAACCCTGGTCAAGAAGGCTCTCCAGACATTTCGGTAGATACTGCTTGACATTGTAAACCGGAACGATGATACTGAGAATCATTGCCATTCCTGCTCCTTCGTTTTCGAAAAACGATGCTTTTCCCATTTCATCAGGCTCCTCTCGAGGAACCAGAAAACCTTATAGGCCCAAGGATGCCGTTTAAGCCTCTTGATCTGGTATAATGACAAAGCCCAATCGTCATAGTCCTTCAGGAAGGACGGAGGAATCATCTGGCTCATCACATGCTTTCTCTCCTTACGGCAAAGAGCCCTGTTCGTTTCGCTGATTCCGGTCATGTCGAACAAGGTTACATCAATATCGGCATAGACCGGTTTCTCCTTACCCAGAATAATCGCCTCCAGATACCATTTCCAATCGGAGACGATCTTCAAGGATTCATCATAGAGACCGTATTCTTCAAAAAGACTCCGCCGAATGTATGCAGGAGAATGATTCAGCGTTCCTGTATAGAAGCCTAGGAAAGAGATATCCCGACCGGCAAAACACCGGTCACGGACCACCGTACCGTCGGGCATATCCTTCAGCATGTTGCCGTAAAGGATGGATGGATTTCCATTCTTCTCCAGGGCGGCATACATGCTTCCCACCACATCTTCCGAAACCAGGCAATCACCGCTGTTGAGAATCTGCACATAATCTCCTGTCGCCATCCCGATTCCTTTGTTCATCGCATTATAGATGCCTTTATCGGGTTCGGATATCCATTTCAGACGGCTGCCGAATCCTTCGGCGAACCGCCGGATAACTTCGACGCTCCCGTCGGTGCTGGCCCCGTCAACGACGACGTATTCAAAGTCCGTCCGCTGCTGCGAAAAGACGCTTCGCATGGTCTTCTCCAGCCCGACGGCATTGTTACGGTTGATGGTAATGATGGTCAGAACCATATTACAATAGTTTCCTTAGTCGTTTTTTTATCCAACGCCGATGGGTCTTCAGGCGAAAAACGCGAGCGATAGGATGCTTCTCATAGAAGTCTTCTTTTGCATAGACATCACGCATCTTACGATATTCATCGATTGCTTCATCGAAAGAATGAGCATATGCTTCTCCGTAAAGAGGTTTTACCCGAACCAACAAATCGATCAACCGCTCAACCATTCTGACTTGATCCTTGTTCAAGACCGCAGACATCCCCATCCCGTCCTGCCTGTAAACGGACATGACATCATCCATATAATAAAACCGTCCCGTCCTGGCCAGCAAAAGTTCCAACAGAAAATCCTCATTGACGATCTCTCCCCTCCAATCCGGGAAATCTGTCAGGACGTTCCGGAAAAACAACGTCGGCGTAGCGATGAACCAACGGCGTTTGATGATGTCTTCCGTGGATGGATAATGATTCTCAGCCAATGCATTGAAGAGGGTTACGCCCCTTTTGCGCAAAACCCGCGCATTATGGAAACAAGCGGAAAAACCGGGATGGGCGTCCATGAAGTCCACTTGCTTTTGTAGTTTATACGGATCGATCCAATAATCATCGCCTTCGCAGATGGCAATATACTCTCCACGGGCCATGGGAAACAAAACTTCCCACCAGGGCTTGATTCCCTTTGAATACTGATTCTCGGTCTGATAGATGCAATGGAACAAATGAGGGTATTTCGCCTCATACTCCCGCATGATGGCCGCCGACCCGTCCGGACTGCAGTCATCATTAACCAGGACCTCAACAGGGAACGACGTCTTCTGCATCACGAATCCGTCGAAGCATCTCCGAAGATATGCTTCGTGTTTATACACCGTGCAGACAACACTGACCTTGGGGTTATCCATTCCGCAACGATTCTATTCTATCGACCAGTTCCATTTTTCTTTCTTTCAGTCGACGCACCGGGATACCTCCGTAAACCTGCCATGCCTGAAGATCTCCTTTGACCATCGAGAGCGATCCGACCACCGCCCCTTCTCCAATGGTAAGATGGGGCAAGACGACACTCCCGGCGCAAACTTGGACATATCTTTCAAGGACTACCGGCCCCGTTTCCATTCTCCTTATAGACTCATCCACCATCGGCCCGACGGCATACTCGCCACTGAAATCATCGACTGCGCTGTAAATCGTAACGCGTGCGGAAAGACCGCAGTAATCACTGAGTTTGATCCCATACTTGCCATACAGCGCACAATAAGGTGCGATATGGATGTTAGAACCGATTGTCACATCCCCGATAATAATGCAGAAATCATCGATCCGGACATTGTCACCAATGGAAATCCGCCCCGCATCATAAAAAACC
>JAEEGI010010222.1_pt1 | contig 20405 bp, 17 predicted proteins | sample 8958751 | NCBI WGS metagenome assembly JAEEGI01 (sample SAMN16246545, study PRJNA631951) | gut metagenome | biome: gut microbiome; feature: rumen; material: KS-attached | host: Bos | place: Iran: Karaj | collected 2018-10 | reverse complement strand
AGAATGTATATCTCAGCTCATGACGCAGGTCTTGACGGAACTCTTATCCAGAACACAACAAAGGCTACATTTACAATGGAGTCCCTCGAAGCAGGTGAGAAGTACAGAATCGGTGGTATCCAGTACACAATCGGTGCAGAGACAAATGCAGAAGTAGCAAAGGCATTACACCTTGAAAAGAAGCTTACAGGTGGTACAACAAAGGATGACCCAGGTGTATGGAACCTTGACGCAGGTGATACAATTTCTATCGATGGTAAGACTTATACAATCAATCCTAAAGAGGTTGGTTCTGATATCGCTAACGCAAAGGTTACAAATGGTTACCTTAACAAGCTCATCACAGATGGTTCTACAATTAAGTACAATGGTAACGAAGTAACAAGATTCTCTACATCATACAACAAGGAAACAGGTATTGATGATGCTAACGTTACACTTATCAAGGCTACAGCAGCTTACAACATGGTAGCAACAGAGCTTAAGGCAGCATCTTCAGTAGGTGCAACAGATGCTTCAGCAGATGTTGATAAATGGGCAACAGCAGCAGAAATCGCAGCGGCTACTGATAATGAAAAGAAGTCAATGCATGAGATTAAATCTGGTGCAGAGCCTTGGGAAAAATCAAGCGCATATTACTGGAAGGAAACAGAAATTAATCAGTTCGTTGGTGGTGAACCACAGACAACAACAACAATTAGTTTCTCAATCACAAAGGGCCATGTAAACGTACAGAACGCTCTTACACTTAACCTTCATGTTGGTGCTGACGCAGCGATGTCAAACAAGATTAACGTAGCAATCGAAGCTATGAACTCTAAGTCAATCGGTATTAACGGTATCAACGTATCAGATGCAACTGGTAAGGCAGCTACATACGCAATCGATGCTATCGCAGATGCAATCCAGAGAGTATCAGCACAGCGTGCAGAGCTTGGTGCTATCCAGAACAGATTAGAGCACTCTATCAAGAACCTCGACAACGTAGTTGAGAATACAGAATCAGCTGAGTCTCGTATCCGTGATACAGATATGGCAGACACAATGGTTGAGTACTCTAAGAATAACATCCTCCAGCAGGCAGGTCAGTCAATGCTTGCTCAGGCAAATCAGGCTACACAGGGTGTTATGAACTTACTCCAGTAACCTAAGATTGATACCATAAATTAATCTCCCCACCTCATCAAAGAGGTGGGGATGATTTTAAAAGACAACTAAATATTTGAGAAACGAAAATAATTTCCTTACTCATAGCCTTCGCCCCTAAAGGGGAGAAGGTGTCCCGAAGGGACGGATGAGGGGGATTCATATAATAGAAACGAGGTAAGGCTTATGGCATATTTTACAAGAAACAAGATGTTAACAATGGTTTTAGAGCTCTACACAGCCAACCACAGATTCGCTCAGGGAGGAACGGGTGATGATGCAGCTGACCTTCAAGTCCTAATCGGATGTCAGCAGAAAGCCTTAGTATTAGGAGAATACTTAGAATCCATGGGAATGGATTATTCGGACATCGTAGAAAAGTTTGAAAATTACTGCAATTTGATTTACGATATAAGTGAGAACTTAAGAGACACAAAAATGATAATGGATCATAAGGTTTCAATCGAAATGGTCTTAAGTGATATCTTAAGAGAGATTGAAAATAGAATAATAGAAATAAAGAGTATTGATATTTACGACTTTAGAGGACTCGTTGATGCACCTGGTGAGAAGGCCATCGTAGCAAACGAAATCAACAGATTGATTGATAGCTGCTTAGGAAAGGTTGAAGGTCTCACAGAAGGAGAAGAGATGTACAGACCACTAGTTGTTGGAACATATTAATATTAGAATTGCAAGGCTCGTCAGATGACGAGCCTTCTTCAGATTATGGGGTTATGGGGGAAGAGCATGAATAACAAGCCAAAAACAAAGCTACTTACAATTTCACTTCTTTGCTGCGGAAGACCTGATACAACAGAGCGCTGCTTGAAATCGCTAATGCCTATTCGTGAAGCAATCGATTCTGAGATTCAGGTTATTGATACCGGCTGTTCCAAGGAGACCAGAGCTATTATCGAAAAATATGCCGATGAGGTTTTTGAATTTACCTGGTGTAACGATTTTGGCAAGGCCAGAAACTTCCAGCTTGATCAGGCCAACGGCAAGATGTTTTTGTACATAGATGATGATGAATGGTTTTTGGATTGCAAATATATCATAGAATTTTTCAAGGACCCTGATTGCACCAGCTACAATATCGGCGGTTATTTCCAGCGTAATTATTTTGATTTTGATGCTAAGGAATATCAGGATATCGAAGTCTGCAGAATGTGTTCGGTTACCCCTGAGACCACATTCAAAGGCAAGATTCATGAATATATTGAGCCAGCTTACGGTAATGCTATGTTCATGGATGCCAGAGCAGGGCATTTCGGGTATGTTCATGTATCTGACGAAGAAAATATCAAACATTCTATGCGAAATATCCCTCTATTAGAGGAGATGATGGCTGAGGAGCCTGACAATATGCGCTGGCCATATCAGCTTGCTCAGGAGTGGAAGTCCATCAAAAAATTTGAAGAGATGCTGAAGGTTTGCACCGATGCATACGAATATTTAAAGACCATGGATGACAACGAAAGCCTGCGCTATAGAGGCAGTTTTGTCTGTGGAATGGCCATCGCTAATCATCAAATGGAAAAGGATGATGAGGTGGTTGCCATATATGAAAGAGAGGCGAAAAAGCCAGATATTATGGAGATTCCACTGGCCTGCCTGGCCTTTTACGTATCCACCGTTTTTTTCAAAAGGCACGAAAATCAAAAGTGCAAGGACAGCTGCAATTATTATCTGAAGATGTACGAAAAATACAATGGGGACCGTGGCTCCATGTTCGTCCAGGGCGGTCTGTTTTCCAACGATACCTTTGATGAGACTAAGGCAAATCTAATATATTGCTTCATCATGGCCATCGGCATGGAGGAAGATGACTACGGCCCACTGACCCATTATTACAGACGCATTAACTGGAATTCGAAGATAGTCAGATTGAACCGGGGCTTTGTGTATATGCTTTTGAAAAAGTCTTCGGAACTGGGATACAAACGAGAAATCCATGATGTGCTAAATAAATTTTTTACCACAGCTGGATTCAGGGACATGATAGAGTACCAGATTAATAATATTGCAGAGGATTTGACTGTAGAAGAGCTGCAGAAGCTGTCCGAGGCCTTCAAAAATACTGCAGGAGAAAAGGAAATAAAGCTGTACATAGATGTGCAAATTATGGAGCATCAGTTCTTGCAACAGGAGGCCTGGGAAGATTACGGAGAGCTTGCAGAAGCCTTGCAGAATTATGCCGCCACTTCATTGGAATGGCAAAAGCAGCATGATTCATGGTTAATAGAAAAAGACGACGAAAAGCCAATGGGGCGACCAGCAATTCTGGGCCAGGGCTTGCGGGAATTCTTTGAATTCGCAGATAAAGATGTTGCCACCAGTCTAAAGACACTAAAAAATCTGTTTGGAATACGCCCTGCCATGACAACAGCCCTAAGTGAACTGTCCCGCCTATACGGAGAACGAGCCAAAGTAATCACCGCCCGCCAACAAAACCCAGAAAAATTCACCGAAATGTACAACCTGGAGGAAGCCCTACTAAAACAAATTGCCGACCTGGATTCCACCGGCCACACCGACGAAGCCGTAGCAATCTACCGCCAATTGGTGGACGTGCTACAAGGAACTTTCGGTGTCGACACATTACACATTTAGATGAGCTTGCATAACAGCAACACAAACTAGGCAAGCGCGAGGAAGAGGGCCCCATACCGAACGAGGACCTACTGGACCGGAGTGAAAGTATGGGAGATGGCTTCCGGGAGCACGGAACACTACGAGGCTGTTATGAAAGCGGGGTAAAGTTATGAGAAAGATTCTTATGTATCGCTGGAAGGCGTACAACTACAAGGATATAAAGTATAGCTTTGAGAAGCTAGGCTATGAGGTTAAGGAGGTCTATCAGGACCTTCTTAATTATGATGTGGACGAACAGTTCGCTGGTAGGCTGAAGGATCTGATAAAGGCGGAGACTTTCGACTTCGTATTTACGGTAAATTATTTTCCGCTGATTTCAAATGTGTGCCAGGACTGTGGCATTTTATACGTTTGCTGGAGCTGCGACAACCCACTTATTTCCATGTATCATCAGTCGGTGTTTAATGATGTAAACCGTATCTTCCTGTTTGACCTTACAAATGTGGAAGAGTTCAAGGGCATGGGCGTTGAGCACATATACCATCTGCCACTTGCGGTTAACTGCGAAAGATTAGATTATCTATTTGCAAATTCCAAAGACGAAGAGCTATATCATAACGACATCAGCTTCGTAGGCTCACTATATGAGAAAAATTCCTACGACAAAATGGAGTACACTCTGCCAGATTATTTGCGAGGATATTTCGAGGCACTGATGGAAGCCCAACGAGATTTGCAGGGCGTTAACATCATAGATAGAATGCTGACGCCTGAGATACTGATGGAGCTAGAAAATTATTTTAAATTAGAAAAATCAGAGGATTCTCTGTCCGATTTAAATTTAATATTTTCAGTAACAACACTGGGATTTAAAATTGCAGAAAAGCAAAGAAGGCGCATACTTATAGACCTTTCAAAGCACCATGATGTAAGCATTTACACCAATTCCAGAACCTCAGATTTAATTAGAGTCAATGCAAAGGGAAGCGTAGATTATTGGAGCGAGATGCCCCTGGTATTCAAAAACTCCAAAATCAATCTAAACATAACCATCCCAAACATAAAAAGCGGAGTGCCACTTCGTGTTTACGATATTTTAGGAGCAGGCGGCTTCTGCCTCACCAACTTCCAAGCCGAACTCCCAATGCAATTCGAAAACGCAAACCACCTGGTCTGGTACTACTCCAACGAGGACCTCTACGAAAAAACCACCTACTACCTAACCCACGACAGCGAGAGAAATGAAATTGCAACTAACGGCCGAATCTACGTGGAAAATTACTGCACTTACGAAAAAAGATTAGAAGATTTATTAGAAATATTAAAAAAGCAATAAAAAAAGCCAAAACAAAAGCCAAAACAAAAGCCAAAACAAAAGCCAAAACAAAAGCAACACACATAGTCTCGGTAAGCGCGAGCAGGAGGTTGCTAAAGGTCCGGTGGACCTTTGCTTAGCAACGACCGGAGTGGAACGGAGACCCCCATGTAGTTAAGGAGGGACCCCGAAGGGGAGGTTCCCTTGACTGCAATGGGAGGTGGCCTGCGGGAGCATGAAAAACTACGCGTGTTGCGTAAGATTTATTTACAAACCGTAATTCACCATCATACCTGAATAAGCACTAGTCGCATAAGGCGCCGCCAGTGACTTCCCCGGATTCTTGTATTCTACAATGGCCTTGTCCACATAAGCCATCGGGTTAATAGAAGCCTTCGATGCAGCCTTTCCGATAGAACTCTTAAGCTCGTTAAGAGTATCAAAAGCGCTGCGGCTGTCTCCATTGTTAATAGTTTCGGCTAGTGATTCCTTGTCCAAACTAAGGTGTCCCAAAGAATCTGCCGTGATACCAACTGCCTCAAGAACCTCAGCCTGATTCCTTGCAATGGAAGAAATCTCGTTAAATAAGGTGCGGTTCTGGTGAGCCCCGTTGTATTTAAGTCCGATATCAATCATGCCGTTGTAGCTGTCAAGCAGCTGATTGATTCCGTTTGAAAGAGCCTCCGTGTCGTTCATCAAACCGATGTTAACTTCACCATTTGAAGGAGCCTTCAAAACTAATTCGAAGGTCTTGTTAACGGTAAAGGTGTTAGATAATGACTGGTGCTCTGTGCCATTTAGCTTAAAGCTAGAGTTAGCAGGCTGCTGCGTAACCCTGTCAATGCCAAGGGTGTTAAGCTCTCGCCAAGATATAGTAGACGAAATACCAAATAACAAATCCTCGTCACTATCGTGTCCGGTGGATTTGGAAACAACCTGGATGGCCTTCGAACCTGTTTTATCATCAGATATAAGAGATGCACTAAGTCCTACATCTGATGTGTTAAGAAGACGGACAATCTTTGTTTGTACGTTCAGATTGGTCTCGCCCTTGTTAACGTTAAACTGGAACTCGTAAGAGTGATTCTTAATATCCAAATCAAATGAATACTGACCCTCTGCAAAATCGTGGCCGTCGCTTTGCAGGAAGTTACCTGTGTTAACCTGCGGCGTTGCCAGTGCATTTACCTCGATAGTAAATGGTTCTGCATCGGAATCTGCATCACCAACGTAAATCGCATCAACTGAATCCTGCTGAGATGAAGATGCAATACGTTTGTCCATAATAGAGGAAATATCCTCGCCAGCGGAAGAAAGATTGGATACTGAAAGAGCCATAGAATTAGCATGCTCTTTGATATCAATGGCAAACTGACCCATGTCCTCGGTGTCCTTAATCTTATACAGAGGAGAATCTTTGTTGGCTTTGACTATTCTGTTGTAGGTATCGCGTAATTCGCTCTTTTTGTGAGATTCGTAACGATTGCCTATGTTATCGCCATAGGTAGTCATGAAATAATTATACGCAGTATCTATGCGTGCCATCAGACGCCCCTCCTTTCTTCCTTGAAATAATGAGCCTTCGACAATCCTTTGTCTATGCCAGGGCCTAGATATCTATACTTATAGTTAATATCATAATACCATAAGTCAAGTATTTTGAAAACCCCCTAGATTTAGTAACGTTGTCAGACAACTTGCCAAAATCTAGGGGGTTATTTTAATTAAATGAAAATCTTGTTGTATTACTTCCGTATGTGTAGCTTGATAAGAATTCGGTGAATTCACTAAATGATTTAGGGAATGTCATGTCCAGCTTTTCAGCGATTTCGCCGTTGTAAAGCTTAACGCATTCATCTGTGTCACCGTAGCCGATTTTGATTGTTGCGATGTCTTCACCATTGAATACTCTAACAGCTTTCTTTCCAGCAGCATATCCTAATGAATATGGATCCATGAAAAGAGTTACAAGAGAGTTCTGGCCAATGTTTGTATCGCCAGCAACTACAACAACGTCCTGCTCCTTGGCAACAGAACCGATAATATCCATCTGGTCTGTAAGCATGCTTTCGAATGGAACATAGATAGCTGAGCATTCGTTGCAGGCTTCAGTGATTCTGTCCTCAAGAGAAATCTGTGATTCGATGTCGTTAGCATCTGATTTATCTGAATCAGATTTTTCATCTGAATCTGTCTTTGAATCTTCATCAGATTCCTCAGCAGGTGTAGGCTTTGCAACTACCTTAGGTCCTGTCCAGAAATCTGAAACAAGAGCAACTCGTGTAGATGAAGGGGAGTTAAGTCCAAATAAAGGGTCGTCCCCAAGTCCTATAACCTCGTTGTCCATGCCGTCCTTTGCGGAGAAGGCAACGTATTTGCTAGGTGTTAATGCTGTAGAATTCTTTGCGCTGTCAGCGCTTACCTTAGTGCTGGTGGCAGGGATTAAATATTCCTTCCAAGGGATACCAGCCTGGTCCAAATAAGCTTCGAAGATTTCGTTCTGGTAGATGGCATCTGTATCCTCCGGTGAGAATAGGATGCCCACTGTCTGCAAATCCTTGGTAGATTCAATCATAAGTGAAACCTGATCAACGATGCTAGGCTTACTGCTGACGCCTGTGATGTTGCGGCCTGTAGTCTTGTCCCAGGATTTTCCACCTAAGCTGGCGATGCGAAGTGTTCCCTTGAAATCCACAATGTCAGTGGCGATGATAGGAATGGTTTCTGTAGCATCTGCAGCAGCTACTAAGGTTGATTTACCAGTGGTAAAAATCATATCAGATGAATTCTTTACAGCCTCTGAAGCGATGGTATCGCTAGGAGTTTCTTCCGATGCATAAGATGTGGTGATGGTGAAATGGTCATCTCCAATATAATCAGAAAGTGCATCAGAAAAGCCCTTAAGAAGAATTTCATCCATAGTATTGTCTTTGGATAAAAGTGCTGATATATTATATGAAAATGAATCTTCGTTAGATTCGTCGGTTACATCCGCTAATGGCTCAGACTTGTCTTTGCCACCGCATGCGCTAAAAGATAAGCACATGGATGCAATCATTAATATGCTTAATAATCTTTTTTTCATAGGTGTTCCTTTCAAGATTCAATTATTAAATAATAGTTTGTTATCCCAAATTAGTCAAATAGGAGTATTAATAATGAACCATGTTATAAAAGGTATTATAGACTCTTCCATAGATTTATTATATCCAAAACATTGTGTGTCTTGTGATAAAGTTTTATTGAAAATAGAAAAAGAAATGGGGTTTTGTAAGGTTTGTGCCAAGAAAATTCAGCTTGTAGGACCTAACTATTGCATGACCTGTGGAGTCCCTGTTAATGAAAATGAGCAGTATTGTAATACCTGCCAAAACACGAAGCACTATTTTGACCAGAACAGGGCCATCTTCAGATACACTGGCGATATGAAGGATGCAATGTATAGATTTAAATATGCCAATAGAAGATGCTACGGCAAGACATTTGTGTGGCATGCTATGAAAATTTACGGTAATTGGATTAAGGAAATGGATTTTGATGTAATCATACCCGTTCCCATGTACGAAAAGAAAAAAAGAAAACGTGGCTACAATCAGGCAGAGGTATTTGCCAAAAGATTAAGTCAGGCTACAGGAATCCCTGTTGAGGATGGAATTGTTAGACGAAAATTAGATACCGTGGCAATGAAACAGTTAAATAAGCTAAAAAGAAAGAAAAATCTGTTAAATGCTTTCATAATGGTGAAAAATGATGTACAATTTAAAAAAGTACTTATAGTTGATGATATTTATACAACTGGTTCAACTTTAGATGAAGTGGCCAGAGTTTTAAAGGATGGGGGAGTAAAGGAAGTTTATGGCCTGTGTATTTGCACGGGACAGCTTAAGTAGCTAGTCAGGAGGTATTACCTATGGATGTGCGTAATTGCAGAACTTGTGGTAGATTATTCAACTATATTGGTGGGCCACCTAATACGTGTCCAGCTTGTCGCGAGGAATTGGAAAAGAAATTCCAAAAGGTAAAGGAATATATCAGAGAGAATCCTAAGGTATCTATGCAGCAGATTGCTGATGATAATGAAGTAACTACTAACCAGATTCGCCAGTGGATTCGCGAGGAAAGATTGCAGTTTACTGATGATTCCGATATCGGTATCGAGTGCGAAAACTGCGGTGCAACTATTAAGACAGGACGATTCTGCGAAAATTGTAAGAATACAATGGCTAACAATTTAAGCTCAGCTATTGAAAAGCCAAAACCAGCACCTGAAGAGCCAAAGAAGAAAGCAGAACCTAAGAACAAGATGCATTTCTTAGAAAAATAAAAATGTACAAATTCAAATACCTGCTAGCAAAAGCTAGTAGGTATTTCTTTTTATAGTGATTTTATGCTATACTCATTCTGTATGATTAGGTAGACTGTAAATAATAGGTCTAACTATACACAAATACCTACTAAAGAGGTCAATAGATGATAAACGAAGAACGCGTCAAACACATGACGTCTATGGCTATATTTGAAAAAGAATTTGGCCCTGATTATCAGCCTATGCTTCGCTATTCTAAAAAGGAGTACATAGCTCTTCACGGATGGGGTGGCTTCATAGCTGGCACAATCTTCTTTGGGCTTATATATGTAGCAATAGTTTTGTACATTGCAGGAAATATCCTTGATAATATCACTACCATGTACATTCTACTGATGATATTAGTTGGGCTTTTAGCGTATGCCCTATACATCATCGTTCATGTACACAACACCAGGCGCAGAGCTGCTAAGCAGTATCGCCGCGGCAAAAGACTCATCAAAGAGCTTGCCATCAAATACTCAAAGCTGAACCTTATGTACGAAGACGAGGTACAGCAAACCAAACCATTACTTGCCAGACATAACGAAGATATTTTAGAGGATCAATAAATGAACGCATTCATTAGATTAAGAGACGACATACGTAAATACATTCTCTCCAGGGAGATGCTTTTTATTAAAATATGGAACGGACTTATTGCACTTGTAGGTTTAATTTGCATTAAGAACAATTTCGGTTATAACAAAACAATCAGCCAGACATGGCTTCTAATTATAATGGCAATCGCCTGCGGATTCCTTCCAATGCAGGGTGTATCCATTGTTTTGATAATTGTACTTTTGGTAGATTTATTGTCTCTAAGCACTGAAGCAGCAGTTGTTGCCCTTTGCTTTGTAGTGGCATCTTACTTGGTGTGCGCTTATTTTAGAAGCAAGAACACTTATAATGTAGCAACAGTACCAATCTGTTACTCATTCCATTCACCATACGTGATTGCATTAGGAGCAGGTCTCCTTTCCAATATTAACGAGCTTTGTAGTGTTATCTGCGGTTCGGTTACAGCTTACTATCTTCACATTGTGAAGAATAACGATGCTGCCATCATAGATGAAACATCAGCAGTTTCAGTAGTATCTCTTATTAACGAACAGATGCTCAGAGGTAGAATGTTCTATTTCTTCCTTGTAGCCATGATTGCGATGTTTCTTATTGTATATATGCTACGTCAGTCCAATATTAATATGTCTTGGATTATTGCAAACTTAGCAGGTGTAGCTGTTGAATTCATCATCATGCTCACAGGCTTTTTGCTCACTAGCCAGAAGGGCGAAATCCCAGGACTTATTTTAGGAAATATATTGGTAATTATTGTAGGTATCATTCTTAATTACTTCATCTTGGATTTGGATTATTCCAGAATCGAAAAGGTGCAGTTCGAGGACGATGATTACTACTACTACGTTACTGCAGTTCCAAAAATCAGAATTGTAGAAGAAGAAAAAGAAGTAAAGAAAATATAATCCCGTTAGGGTAGTTAGGAAGTGAATCTGTGGTTGATTTCGTGAATGCTGTAGATGCCTTCATCGATGATTATTTCAATGTAAATATTCCAGATGTTTCCATCACAGATATTATTGAGATTATCATAATTACATATTTTATGTATCACCTGTTGATATGGGTGAAAAACAGCAGAGTTTGGATGCTTATTCGAGGCGTCCTTATCATCATGCTGTTTTTTGTGATTGCGGCAATCTTCCAAATGAACACAATCCTGTGGTTAGGCGAGAGATTGATTTCCGTCGGCGTCACAGTTTTAATCGTTGTATTCCAGCCCGAATTAAGACGTGCCCTTGAGCAAATCGGTCGTAGAAAAATCACATCCATGTTCTCATGGAACATTCTTAAGACTGGCGCCAAAAGGTTCGACGATTCCACCATCACTGGCATGGTAACAGCCTGCTACGAAATGGGTGCAGTTAAAACAGGCGCACTTATTGTTGTAGAAAACGACATGCAGCTGACTGAATTCGAAAGAACAGGTATTAGCCTGGATGCTCTTGTAACCAGACAGCTGTTGATTAACATATTCGAGAAAAACACTCCATTACACGATGGCGCAGTTATCGTTCGAGGGGACAGAGTAGTTTCAGCTACTTGTTATTTACCTCTTTCTGATAACATGGCACTTTCAAAGGATTTGGGAACAAGACACAGAGCTGCAGTTGGTATCAGCGAGGTTTCCGATTCTCTCACTATCGTAGTTTCCGAGGAAACAGGTACCGTTTCTTATGCAAGAGAAGGTCGAATAGTCAGAGATGTCAAAGAAGACGAGCTGATTGCAGAGCTTAAACGAATCCAGAATTCTGATATAGAAGTTGACGGTGTTAATGCGACAGGAAAGGAGGGTTAAATGAAACAGAAGATTATTGCAGCCCTCACTAAGGACGTCGGATTAAAAATACTTGCTTTTATATTTGCTTTTTTGCTATGGCTTGTTGTGGTCAACATCGATGACCCAACCCAGACCAGAACCTTCACCTCAGTTGTTACAGTCACTAACGGTGACGTTCTGAAATCATCTGGCAAGCTATACGAAATAAAGGATGGTATCAACACTGTAAGCTTCAGAGTTACAGCGAAGCGTTCCATCATTGAAAAGCTTTCTCCTTCAGATTTTTCTGCTGTAGCAGATATGAACAATCTGGAAAATGAGGAGCGAATTCCAGTTACAATAGCAGCCAAATCTTACGCTAACTACATCACCATATCCAGCAAGCAGAACTACTTGTATGTGGTATTGGAGGATGAGAAAACACAAAGATTTGTTATCAGCGCTCAAACCACTGGAAATACAGAACCAGGATTAGCGGTAGACACAGTCACATGTAGCCCTACAGTCCTTACAGTTACAGGACCAGAGGAAGTGGTATCTACCATCAATTCAGTAGTTGCAACAGCCAACATCACAGGCGTTACCAGCAACTTTACTGAAAGCGTTATTCCAAAGTTCTACACAGAACGAGGAGATGAAGTAGATGCAAGAGAGCTTACACTTTCAGTGTCTACAGTTTCAGTCAGCGTTGCCTTCTCTAACACAAAGGCAGTTGATGTAGTGGTTAAAACAAGTGGTACTCTTTCATCAGATTTAACACTTGAATCTATAAAGACTGACCCATCGTCAGTAATGATTATTGGCGAGGCCAGTGCACTTAACGATGTTACTAGCATCACCATTCCAGAGTCGGTTATCAACCTTTCAGATTTAACAGGCTCATTTAGTACAACAGTTGATATCAGCTCGTATTTGCCAGCGGGTGTAGCTCTTGCGGACACATCCAGCGCCAAGGTTACCATCACGGTACTTATGGCAGGCGAAACCTCATCTACAGTAGATGTGGCGGCTGATAACATAGAATTTAAAAATGTCCCAGAAGGCATGAAGGTCACTCTAAACAGCAGCGATATAAAGGTCAACGTTTTTGGCACGGAGAAAGCTCTTAGCGAAATCAGCGCCAAGAATCTTAAGGGATATGTAGATTGTTCAGGACTTGCTGCAGGCGATGCACAAAATGCAGTCTTGCAGTTTGAAAAAATTGAAGGAGTCACCATTCAAAATACATCGGTGACAGTTAACGTAGCAAAAGAAGAATAATTCTTTGCACGTAATAAGGAGTAATATGGGAAGATTATTTGGAACAGACGGAGTCAGAGGTGTAGCTGGCTCAGAACTTACAATCGAGCTTGCTAAGCAGTTAGGACAGGCAGGCGCTTATGTTCTTACAAAGGAGGCAAGCCATCAGCCAACAATCATCGTTGGATGTGATACCAGAATTTCTGGAACTATGCTTGCATCTGCACTTATGAGTGGTATCTGCTCAGTTGGTGCTAATGCAGTTTACGTAGGAGTACTTCCTACACCTGCAATTGCTTACCTTACTCGCAAGCACAAGGTAGATGCTGGTGTTGTTATTTCAGCTAGCCACAACCCAATGGAATTTAACGGAATCAAATTCTTCAACGGCGAAGGCTTTAAGCTTTCAGATGCGTTAGAGGATGAAATCCAGGCTCTTATCGAAAGCGACATGGCAGGTGTTAACCTTCCTACTGGCGCAGAAATCGGTAAGATTGAATACAGATTTGACCTTGGTAGAGAGTATGTAGACTTCCTTAAGAATACAGTGCCTATCGATTTATCAGGTCTTAAGATTGTTATCGATTGCGCTGAGGGTGCATCTTACAGAACTTCAGTAGCATGCCTTTCAGAGATGGGCGCAGAGCTTATCACAATTCACAACAATCCAGATGGAACAAACATCAATGCTAACTGCGGAAGTACACACATGGATGAGCTTAAGGCACGTGTTGTTGCTGAGAATGCTCAGGTTGGTCTTGCTTTCGATGGCGATGCCGACAGAATGCTTGCTGTAGATGAAAAGGGACACCTTGTTGATGGCGACCAGGTTATGGCCATCTGCGCTAAGCACATGAAGGACAAGGGAACACTTAAGAAGAATACATGCGTTGTTACAGTAATGACAAATCTTGGCTTCACACTTATGGCTAAGGAGCAGGGTATCAATGTTGAGTCAACAAAGGTTGGCGATAGATACGTTTTAGAGAATATGCTTGAGCATGGTTACAATATCGGTGGTGAGCAGAGTGGACACGTCATCTTCCTTGATGACAACACTACTGGTGATGGACTTTTATCTGCACTCCACCTTCTTCGTGTAATCGTTGAAACAGGCAAGTCACTTTCAGAGCTTGCATCAATCATGGAGGTATTACCACAGGCGCTTGTGAACGCAAAGGTTCCAAACCACAAGAAGGAAAGCTACATGGAATACCCAGAAATCGCAAAGGCTATCGAGGCTCTTGGCGAGAAGTTCGCTGGCGAAGGCCGTGTACTCATCCGCCCATCAGGAACAGAGCCACTTGTTCGTGTCATGATTGAAGGCAAGAACCAAGAGGAAATCGAGGCCGACGCCCACGCCCTCGCCGACTTGATTACTAAGACAATTTTATAAAGTATATTCAAATCCAGTTAACAATCTTTTTTGTTCTGTAAGGAACATCTAGTGACTGAAAGAACAAAATAGATTGTGAACGTAGGATTTGTCTCAGACTAGGATTAGATATGGTTTCAAAGAAAGTTAAAATAGTAAATGCAACTGGCTTACATCTAAGACCTGCGGGGGTCTTATGTGAGACAGCCATGAAATACAAAAGTAAGATATGCTTTAACACAGACAACAACTATGAGGCCAATGCGAAGTCAGTATTAAGTGTCCTTGGCGCATGTGTAAGGTCTGGTGAAGAAATAGTCATCACCTGCGAAGGCGAAGACGAAGAGGAAGCCTTGGAAGATATCGTTTCTTCAATCGAGGGAGGACTCGGAGAATAGTTATTACCAATCAGTTAATGTTTTTGTGACAATCCAATCAAGGCATTGTTCCACAAATTCATATATAGACAAAAAGTAGCATGCTAAAAAAGATAAAAATAGCTTGTAGCTATCAAGCATGAGTTTTGCTGTAGGAGACATCCCCGTCGACGAAAGCAAAAATCAGGCTTGAGAGCGTAACAAGCGAGAGAAGAACTAGATAGGCATGCGAGATACAAGACTAGGAGGAAGAATAATGTTGAACTACAAGCGTTACAAAGCGAACCCAGTGTTACAGTTTCCAGAGCGTACATGGCCTAACAAGACAATCACCAAAGCTCCACTATGGTGTTCAGTAGACCTACGTGATGGCAATCAAGCCCTCGTCGAGCCAATGAATGTGGACGAGAAAATGGAACTATTCGACCTCCTACTAAAACTAGGATTCAAGGAAATCGAAATCGGATTTCCAGCAGCTAGCCAGATTGAGTATGACTTTTTAAGACAACTTGTGAAAGAAAATAAGATACCATCAGATGTAAAGGTTCAGGTACTTTCACAGTGCCGTGAGGAATTAATCGACCGCACATTTGAAGCAATCCAGGGCATTCCAAATGTCATTTTTCACATTTATAATTCAACATCTACATTACAGCGTGATGTAGTATTTAATGCCGATAAGGACGAAATCATCGAAATCGCCAAGGCCGGCACACAGATGGTAAAGGATAGATTAGATAAATACGATGGCAATCTTCAGCTTGAATATTCACCAGAATCCTTTACAGGAACAGAAGTAGAATTTGCTTTAGATATTTGTACAGCAGTACAGGATACTTGGAATCATGCAACAGATGCGCCTATTATATTTAATCTTCCTGCAACTGTTGAAATGAATACACCTAATGTTTACGCAGACCAGATAGAATGGATGAGTACACATTTCAAAGACAGAGATAACATCATCCTTTCAATTCATCCACATAACGATAGAGGAACAGGCGTAGCTATCACTGAGCTTGGACTTCTTGCTGGTGCAGACCGTGTTGAGGGAACTCTTCTTGGAAACGGTGAGCGTACAGGTAATGTTGATATCCTTACAATCGCATACAACATGTTCTCTCAGGGTGTTAATCCTGAACTTAACTTAGAGGACATCAAAGAAATCGTTGAAGTCTGCGAAAGAGTTACAAAAATGCCAACAGACGCAAGACATCCTTATGCAGGAGAGCTTGTGTTTACTGCATTCTCTGGTTCACACCAGGATGCTATAAATAAGGGTGTGGCGGCTATGAAGGATCGCCAGAACATCTACTGGGAGGTTCCATATCTCCCAATCGACCCAGCAGATATTGGTAGAAAGTACGAGCCAGTTGTTCGTATCAACAGCCAGTCTGGAAAGGGCGGCGTTGCATTCGTTATGGATTCCGTTTACGGATACAAGCTTCCAAAGAAGATGCAGCGTGAATTTGCTGATATTATTCAGCGTATATCAGAAAAGGACGGCGGCGAGGTTTCTCCTCAGCGCATCATGGAAGCCTTCAAGAGCGCTTATCTTGAGAACAAGCAGCCACTTACTCTTGAGTATGTGGTTATCAAGGATGATAAGGAAACTGATGACACAGTTGCAGTTCTTGATTTCAGCTATAATGGAGAGCACTTCCATTCAGAGGCTGAAGGTAACGGACCTATCGATGCAGTTAAGCTTGCTATCAAGCAGTGTGTTCCATGCCTTGACTTCACACTTATCGACTACAGCGAGCACACACTTGCTCAGAGTCAGGGTTCAGGTGCAAAGGCTGCCGCTTATATCGAAATGCGTGATGAGCGCCATGGTAATACAACCTTCGGCGTTGGCGTAAGCTCAAGTATTACAAGAGCTTCTATCCGCGGTATGTTTAGCGCATACAATCGTCTGATTGCAAAAGCTAAGGATTATATATAAAGGAAGTATCAAAATGAGAAAAATTTTAGTTACAGGCTGCAACGGTCAGCTTGGCAGAGCCATCCAGAAGGAATATGGCGATGAAGTAGAATTTATTCTGACTGATGTTGTTGAGGGCGAAAAGATTTCTCCTCTTAACATTATGGATTTGGATGAGGTTTTGAAGTTCGTTGAGGACAAAAAGCCAGATGTAATCATCAACTGCGCAGCAGCTACAAACGTAGACGGTTGCGAAAAGGACTGGGATTTTGCTTATAAGCTTAACGCACTTGGTCCTAGAAACTTGGCTATTGCAGCTACAAAGGTAGGCGCAAAGCTAGTTCATGTCAGCACAGATTACGTTTTCCCTGGCAACGCAACAAAGCCTATCACAGAATTCGACCAGCCAGCACCAATCAGTGCTTATGGAAAGACTAAGTACGAGGGCGAAAAATTCGTTCAGCAGTTTGCTGACAAATGGTTTATCGTCCGTACAGCATGGCTTTACGGCGACGGCAAGAACTTTGTTAAGACAATGCTTAGCCTTGCAGAAACCCACGACGAGCTTTCTGTAGTATGTGATCAGCTTGGTTCACCAACATCAGCAGCTGAGCTAGCTAGAATGATTCATCATTTAGAGCCTACAGATAACTATGGAATCTTCCATGGTACCTGCGAAGGCGATACAAATTGGGCAGATTTCACAGAAGAAATCTTCCGCATCAAGGGAATCAATGTAAAGGTTAATCACGTAACCAGCGAGGAATACAAGCGTATGAATCCTGCCAGCGCTGACAGACCACACTACAGCATCCTTGATAACTACATGCTACGTCTTACAACAGACTACCGCATGGCCGATTGGCACGACGCCCTCCGCGAATACCTGGCATAAGCCGTGTCTTAATAAAATACATCGTTAACTTTAATAATTCTTAAGAATTATTATTGAATAAATAGTTTATATTATTAATTGGACTTTTCTTAGAAGAACTTAAAATAGGTTGTAGCTATCAAGCATAAATATTGCTGAAGGAGACATCCAGTCGACGAAAGCATTATTTATGCTTGAGAGCGTAACAACCGAGAGAAAAAGTAAATTAGGAAAGTCCTCACATAAAGGAGAAAAATATGAGAACATATTTAGTAACTGGTGGAGCAGGCTTCATCGGAAGTAACTACATTCACTACATGTTTAAGAAGTATGATAACGAAATCAGAATTATCAACGTAGATAAGCTTACATATGCCGGAAACCTTGAGAACCTTAAGGACATCGAGAACCGCGATAACTATACATTTGTAAAGGCAGATATCTGCGATAAGGAAGCAATCCGCAAGGTATTTGCTGAGAACGACATCGATAGAGTTGTTCATTTCGCAGCTGAGTCACACGTAGACCGTTCAATCAAGAACCCAGAGGTTTTCGTTCAGACAAACGTACTTGGTACAGCTGTAATGCTTAACTGTGCTAAGGAAGCATGGGAGCTTCCAGACGGTACATTCAAGGAAGGCAAGAAGTTCCTTCATGTATCTACAGACGAAGTTTATGGTTCTCTTCCAGATGATGAGAATGCCTTCTTTTATGAGACAACTCCATACGATCCACATTCACCATACTCAGCTTCAAAGGCTAGTTCAGATATGCTTGTAAAGGCTTATATGGATACATATAAGTTCCCTGCAAACATTACAAACTGCTCTAACAACTATGGCCCTTACCAGTTCCCTGAGAAGCTTATTCCACTTATCATCAACAACGCACTTCACGGCAAGGATCTTCCTGTATACGGCGATGGTAAGAACGTTCGTGACTGGTTATTCGTAGAAGACCACGCTAAGGGAATCGATATGGTTCAGGAAAAGGGACGTCTTTTCGAGACATACAACATCGGTGGACATAACGAAAAGCAGAATATCGAAATCATCCACATCATCCTTGATACACTTCAGGATATGCTTCCAGAGGATGACGAGCGTCAGAAGCTTGTATCAGAGGACCTTATCAAGTATGTAGCAGATAGAAAGGGACATGACCGTCGCTACGCTATCGCTCCTGATAAGATTAAGGCCGAGGTAGGCTGGGAGCCAGAGACATGCTTCGAAGATGGTATCAAGAAGACAATCGAGTGGTTCTTCGAGCACGAAGACTGGATGAAGAACGTAACATCTGGCGACTACCAGAAATACTACAACGACATGTACAAAGACAAATAAAAAAAGGCTTCTCCCTCTGGGAGAAGCTGTCAGCGTAGCTGACTGATGAGGGTAAAATGAAAAACTATGACTACTTAGTGGTAGGCTCCGGCCTTTTCGGCGCAGTATTTACCTACGAAGCCATGAAACGAGGCAAATCCGTTTTAGTTATCGACCGCCGCGACCACATTGCTGGAAACATATATACAAAAGAAGAAGATGGCATAAACGTACACGTATACGGTGCCCACATCTTCCACACAAGTGACAAGAAAATCTGGGAGTACATGAATCAGTTTGCTGAATTCAATAACTACATTAACTCTCCAGTTGCAGTATATGGTGATGAGCTCTACAATCTTCCATTCAACATGAATACCTTCTCAAAGATGTGGGGTATCAAAACACCTGCAGAGGCTAAGGCCAAGATTGCAGACCAGATTAAAGAGCTTAACATCACAGAGCCAAAGAATTTGGAAGAGCAGGCTCTTTCATTAGTTGGTACTGATGTTTACGAAAAGCTAATCAAGGGCTACACACAGAAGCAGTGGGGTCGTCCATGTGATGAGCTTCCAGCATTCATCATCAAGAGATTGCCACTTAGATTTACATATGACAACAACTACTTTAACGATAGATTCCAGGGCATACCAATGGGTGGTTACACTCAGATTGTAGAAAAGATGCTTAATGGAGCAGATGTTGTACTTAATCAGGATTATTTCGAGCTTGCAAAATCAGGAAAGCTTTCTGATGGAACAGAGGTTGCTTGGAATAAGCTTGTATTTACAGGTCAGATTGATGAGTATTACGATAGCTGCTACGGACCACTAGAATATCGTTCAGTTCGCTTTGAAACAGAAAAGCTTGACTGCGATAACTACCAGGGTAACGCAGTTGTTAACTACACTGCAGCAGATGTGCCTTACACTCGTATCATCGAGCACAAGCACTTTGAATTTGGCACACAACCTACAACAATCATTTCAAAGGAATATTCATCTGAATGGCAGCCAGGCGTTGAGCCTTACTACCCAGTAAACAATGACAAGAACAATGCCGTTTATGAGCAGTACGCAAAACGAGCAGCAGAAGAAAAGAATATAATCTTCGGCGGCCGCCTAGGACAATACAAATACTACGACATGGACAAAGTCGTAATGGCAGCACTCGACGTTGTAAACGAAGAGTTTAATTAGGAGGAAAATATGAAAGGTATTATTTTAGCAGGTGGTTCAGGTACAAGACTTTATCCACTTACAAAGGCAATCAGCAAACAGATTATGCCAGTTTATGATAAGCCAATGATTTATTATCCATTGTCTACACTTATGCTTGCAGGCATCCGCGAAGTACTTATCATTTCTACACCAAGAGATCTTCCAGTATTTAAGGAGCTTCTTGGAGACGGAAGCCAGCTTGGCATGGACATTCAGTATGCAGTTCAGGAAGCTCCAAACGGACTTGCTGAGGCATTTATCATCGGTGCAGAATTCATAGGAAAGGATGCAGTAGCATTAGTACTTGGCGA
>JAEEGI010010221.1_pt1 | contig 20405 bp, 15 predicted proteins | sample 8958751 | NCBI WGS metagenome assembly JAEEGI01 (sample SAMN16246545, study PRJNA631951) | gut metagenome | biome: gut microbiome; feature: rumen; material: KS-attached | host: Bos | place: Iran: Karaj | collected 2018-10 | reverse complement strand
ATCCGCCTGGCGGCGGCAGACGTGCGGCATGAATGGCGCATGAGCCTGTGCATGATGCTTGCCGTTGCCGCCATCGCCACGCCGCTGCTGCTGTTTTTCGGGCTCAAGTACGGCGTCATCGAAACGCTCCGCCAGCGCCTCCTGGACGACCCGTCCAGCATGGAGGTCCTCCCCCTGACCGACAGGCGCCTCGACGATGCCTGGTTCGAACAGAAGAGGACCGATCCGCGCGTGGCCTTCGTGGTCCCGCACACCCGCAAGCTCTCGGCCCAGGCGGAATTCGCCGTCCAGGGGAAGAAAAAGAAGGTGATGCTGGACATCGCCCCCACCATGGAAAACGACACGCTCCTGCTGCGCTACGGCGCTCCCGTCCCCATGTCCGGCGAATGCGTCCTCACCGCCGAGGCTGCCTCCAGGCTGAAAGCGGGCCCCGGAGAAATGCTGGACTGCCAGGTCTCCCGCGACAAGGGAAAGGTGCGCGCCTCCCGCACATTCCGCGTTGCGGCCGTGCTGCCAAGCCGCGCCGGCTCACTGCCTGCGGCGTATGTCCGCCTGGAAGAACTGGAGCAGATAGAACAGTTCAAGGACGGCCGCGCCGTCCCGGAACTGGGCTGGCCGGGCAGCGACCCGCTGGCCTACCCCGCCGCCCCGGGCGCGCTGCTCTCGCTCCCGGCGGAACTCGATGCCGTGCGGGAAGCCATGCTCACGCAGAACACGGGATTTGCGCTGAAAAAACGGCTGGGCGAAGGCGAAGGCGGCATCCTGCCCCCCGGCATGCCGGAAGGACGGGTGCTCTATATGCTCTCCACCGTGGGGAGCCTGGCCGACAGCCGCGATTTCGCGGCGGTGGCCGACCGTGTGCGCGGCAAAGACGCCTTCATCCTGCCCCTGAATGCCGCACTGAAGGTGTTCCTGCCCGCCGGTGGAAAAGAGGAGGCGCTCTCCCTGCTGCCTGCCGCCGGCATCGGCAGGCCCCTGCCCGGCATCGCCCTGCCTGAAGGCGGGCAGGACTGGACCGAGTTCTCCTCCAGGCCGGCGCCGCGCATCCTGCTGGTCGCGCCCGGTCTTGCCGCACGCATAGGCCCCGGGGAGGTCAGGGCCAGGATCGTGAGCTCCCTTTCCGGCAAGGGAGGTGCCTTCCAGGAGCGCGAGGCCGCGCTCTCCCTGCGCGTCCAGGCAGAAGATCATGTGCCGGGCGGAACGGCCCTCGCCGCGCCCTCGCTGCTGGGGCAGCTCGGCCTCCTGGCTGAGCGCCCGGTCATCGACGGAAAAACGGCTGACGGAGGACCGGCCCTGCTGCTCGGCAGGCGCGGCTATTCCGGGTTCCGCATGTATGCCGCCGGGCTGGAGCAGGTCGCCCCCCTGAAAGCCGCCCTCGAAGAAGAAGGGATCACCGTGAGCACGCGCGCCGACCGCATCGAAGAGGTGCTGGCGCTCAACAAGTACCTGGACATCCTGTTCTGGATCATAGCGGCGGCGTCCCTTGCCGGGGGCATGGGCTGCCTTGTTTCCAACGTCTACGCCAACGTCGAGCGCAAGCGCAGGGAGCTTGCCGTGCTGCGGCTGCTGGGCGTGCACGGGACGAGCCTGTCCCTGTTCCCGCTCACGTCCGCCATGATCCTCACGCTGGGCGGCATCCTGGGGAGCCTGGCGCTGTTCCACGCCCTGGCAGCGACCATCAACGGCGTGTTCAGCGCGCATCTTGCGGAAGGAGAAATGTTCTGCCGGCTCACCACTGTCCATCAGATGGCGGCCCTGGGCATGGCGCTGGCGCTGGCGGTGCTCACCGGGCTCGCGGCTTCCCGCAGGATGCTGCGCATCCAGCCGGCAGAATCCCTGCGCGATGAATGACCGGAGGAAGACCATGCGATTGCGATCACTGTTCGGCAGCCTGGCCCTGGCGGTGTCCTGCTGCCTTCCCCTTGCGGCTCACGCCGCGCCGCAGGACGGCGACCTTGTCATCAGCGGTCCGGAAGGGACGCGCTTCGTCTTCCGCCCTGTCGTGGTAAGGGGCGGCACCGGCCCCCTGGCCGGGCAGAACTACATCATGGGCGACGCTTCCGGGACCTTCCGCACGCCGCCGACGTCTGTCGTGCTCGGCGGCGGCTTCGTCAGCGGCGGGGACAGGCTGTTCTACATCGGCAAATTTGAAGTGACAGAAGCCCAGTACCACGCGGTCCTGGGCGATGCCATGCCCAAGGCTGACAAGGCTGACCTGCCCGTCACCAATGTCACCTACTTCGATGCCATGCGCTTCGTCGACGCCCTGAACACGTGGTTCTACGCCAACGCCATCAAGGAACTTCCGCGTGCCGGCGCATTCCCGGCGTTCGCCAGGCTGCCCAGTGAAGAAGAATGGGAATTCGCCGCCCGCGGCGGGATCCTCGTGGAACCGACACGGTTCGACGCGGCGACCCCCTATGAGGAAGATGAGGAACTGGCAGCCTACGAGTGGTTCTCCGGCCCGGACTCCTCGCACAACAAGATCCAGAAGGTGGGCAAGCTCAAGCCCAACCCCCTTGGCCTGCATGACATGCTGGGCAACGTGCAGGAAATGACGCTTTCCCTCTACCGGGTGGAATATTACCAGGGGCGCTCCGGCGGCTTTGCGGCCCGCGGCGGGCATTACCTCACCCCCGAAGACAAGATGGTCTCGGCCCTGCGCTCGGAAGAGCCCTTCTACCTGGGTTCCGCCGACAAGGGCATGAAGCCCAATGCCAAAGCCACCATGGGTTTCCGCCTGGTGCTTTCGGCACCGGTGCTCACCGACCGCAACGCCATCGCCGAGATGGACAAGGCATGGAAGGAACACAGGGAAGGCGCCGGCGCCACCATGCCCGCCGCCCTGTCCGTATCCAGCGTGGACAAGCAGGAAGAAGTGCCGGCCATGGAAGCTTTGAAGCGCCTCGCCCGCATCCGCGACGCCCTGGAAAAAGCCGGGCTCTCGGCAAAGCTCAGGCAGGAGATCGGAGGGACGGAATCGGCCTTGCGCGACATGGCGAAAGTCCGCCGCCAGGCTGATGAAGACACCGCCCGCGTGCTTTCCAAGATCGCCGGAGAGCGCGGCATGTACCTGGCGACCAACCTGCGGGGCTACGAGATCACCAGGGACGCCCCCACCGAAAACCTGCGCCGCCGCAGCGAGCAGTTCGCCTACAATGTCCGCGTGGGGCTCGAAAATTACGGAGAGATCCTTGTGGAGCTTGCAAAGCTGCCCAGGGATGCCGTGCTCGCAGGCTTTGCCGACCAGGAGAAGGACCTGAAGGCCAAGCTGGAAAAAGAACGGCAGGATGCAGGCGCAGACTCCGAAGAACGGATCAAGGATCTGACGGCGCAGGCGGAAAAGCTCGCCGTGACGAGATCGCATTACGAACGCTATGAAAAGGAACGGCGTTTCGACGCCGCAGGCTGGAGCAAGGATTATGCCCCTGCCGGCACGGAATCTCCGCAATGACAACGATTCAAGGAGGATCATCATGAAAAAGATCGCGACTGCACTGGCAGTATGCATGATCTCTGCAAGCCTTGTGGGCTGCGCCAACATCCAGGATGACGGGACCCGCACGAAGACCGAGGGCACCCTGGTCGGCGCCGGCGTAGGCGCCGGCGTAGGCGCGGCCATCGGCGCCATTTTCGGCGGCAACACCAAGGCCACGCTGATCGGCGCGGCCATCGGCGCCGGCGTGGGATCCCTGGGCGGATTCTTCGTCGGCAAGCACGTGGCCGACAAGAAGGCGGAGTACGCGAGCTATGAAGACTGGCTGGATGCCTGCATCACGGACACCGCCAACCTCAACGAACAGACCCGCGAGTACAATGCCAAGCTGGGCAAGGATATCGCCGCGCTGGACAAGGAATCCAAGGCGCTCGCGGCACAGTACAAGAAGAACGCCGCCACGCGCGACCAGATGCGCGCGGAGCTCAAGAAGGTCCAGGCCCTGCAGAAAGACTCCGACACGAACATCGCCAACCTGCAGAAAGACGTGCAGAAGCGCCGCGGGGCTTCTGCCGATGCCAAGGCCCACGGCAATGCGGCCCAGGCGAAAAAGCTTGACGCCGAGATCGCCAGGCTGGACAAGCAGATCAAGGAGATGAAAGCCTACAACAAGCGCCTGGCCAACATTTCTGTGCGCCTTGCCGTATAACCATGCCATGGTCATAAGGAGTCCACGATGAAAAAACTGCTCACCATTTCCGCTCTTTGCGGCGCGATGCTCCTCTCCGGCTGCCTGGGCGCCGACACCAGCGACCCGCGCCGCGGCGGGCTTTTCGGCTACAGCCCCAAGACCTATGACCAGCGCATCCAGGAGCGCGAGAGCCAGTACCAGCAGCTGACGGAAGAAAATACCCGGCTGCAGCAGGAATCCACGGCCCTGGAGCAGCAGAAAAAGCAGAAGCAGGCCAATGTGGCCGCACAGAAAAAGAAGCTGAACCAGGTCAATGCCGACATCAAGTCGCTCAAGGGCAGGATAGGCCGCGCCCAGGCGACGCCGGCAGCCGCCACAGGCGAAAGCGAGGCGCAGAAGGCTGCAAAGATACGCAGCATGCAGCAGGAACTGCAGCGCCTTGAAGCCGAAGCCGACGCCCTGAGCCGCCTGTGACAGCCTGCACCCACGTGCCGCCATGCTGACGCGCAGGTCTTTCCTCAGCCTCATGCTCCCTGCCGCCGCACTGCTCAGTGCGGCGTGGCCGGAGGCATGCCCCGGCAATATGCCGGCGACCTTCCTGCCGGTGCGGGAAATGACAGGCATCATCCGCCAGAAGTCTTTTTTTGCGGATGATGCCTGGGACGCGGCCCTCCTGCAGGAAGCTTCCCTGCAGGGCAGCGCCGCCGGAGTGACGGACTGCCTGCGCCGGTTTGACCGCTACGCTTCCTACACCACCACTCCGGATCTGGCCAGGATGAAGAGCCTGATGGCCGATCATCCTGCGGGAGTGGGCATGGACATCTTTGAAGACCGCCAGAAACGCGTGCGCTGCGTCCCTTACCCGGGATCTGCCGCCGAATCGGCCGGCATCCTCTACGGAGACATCCTTAAAGGTGTGGACGGGCAGGCCGTGCGCGACAAGGCCCTGGGCGACATCGCCCTCGCCATACGCGGGGAAAGCGGCACCGTGGTCGTCCTCGCCGTGCATGGCGAAGGCGGCCCCATGCGCACCGTCGTTGCGGAACGCACGCCCGGCAGCTTCCCGACCGTCATCAGGACACGCATCTCGCCGCCGGTCCTGCGCATCTACCGCTTCGCCAGGCAGACGCCGCAGGAACTGGCATCCTGCCTGGAGGACCTCCCTGACGGCGAAGGCTGCATCATCGACCTGCGCGGGAACACGGGCGGGAACATGGAGGCCGGCGTGGAATGCGCAAGGCTCTTCCTCCGCAAAGGCGAAACGGCCCTGCGCCTGAAAAGCAGGAGCTCGACCAGGGACGTCACCGCCACAAGGAACGGGAAATGGGCGGGCCTGCCCCTCTCCCTCGTCCAGGACCGCTTCACCGCCAGCGCGGCGGAACTGTTCATCGCGGCGCTCACCTCGGCGGGAAGGGCCCGCTCCCACGGGAGCCAGAGCGCCGGCAAGTCCTGCGTGCAAAACCTTTTCACCCTGTCTGATGGCAGCGTCCTCAAGCTGACCACGGAAAAAATGCTGTACCCCGGGCGCGACGACGACTGGGAAGGCGTGGGCATCCCCCCTTCTCCGCCGGAAGATCCCCGCCCGCAAGGAGCCATCCATGCGCAATAAACTCTGTTTTGCAATGTCCGTTGCCGCCCTGCTCTGCATGGCGCAGCCCCTGTCCTCCCAGGCCGCCGTCTATGAAGTGAACGCCACGGGCAAGACCCAGGCGGCCGCCGAAGGAAACAGCCGCATGAACGCCTTGCGCCAGTGCCTGGGCGGCATGATCACCCCCGAAGAGGCCAAGAAGCACGCCATGGAGCTGCGCCCCGTTTTCCGCAAGGTCAACAGCCTGACTTCCCTGGAAGTGCTGGAGAGCGGCAAGCAGAAAAAACTCGTGGCCTTGCGCGCCAGCGTCACCGTCGATGAAGACGCCCTGCGTGCCGAACTCAAAGCCATCCCTGCCCTGGCCGGGCTCGTCAGGGATCCGGAGCCGGTCCAGCCGGCGCCGGACATCCAGCAGTCCGCCCAGGGCGGAGAGGATCCCGGGGCCGCGGCACGGCCTGCCACGGACCAGGGGACGGCTGACCCGTCGCAGACCCAGGCCAGCCAAGGCGGTGACATGCCCCCGGCGGCTGGCAGCGGAGGACAGGAGGGGCCTGCTGCCGACAAGCCCGAAGCGCCTGAGGTCCAGCAGCCCGTGCAGGGCGGTGCCGATCCTGAACCTCCGCATCAGCAGGCAGCCCCCCAGGTTGCAGACGGTCCGGCTGCAGATCCTACCCAGGGCTCAGAGATCGTCCTGCAGCAGGGGGATGGAGGAGGAAACGCCCAAGCTGCCGGCAATGGATCGCCTGAGCCGGCCATTGCCTCCGGTCCCCTGCCGGATGCCGACTTCCTTGCCCTCGTCTCCTCCCGCGAGGCAGATCCCAAAGCGGTCATCGCTGCCCTCAAGGCAGGGAGCAACGCCAATGCTTCCATGCAGGTCCAGGGCGAGGACGAGGCATGGCCCGCCCTCATGATCTACCTTGACACGCAGCGCGGCCCCAGGCTCAGCGCCAAGAGCGCCGGGGCTGTCACTGCCTTCATCGAGGCCGGCGCCGATGTCAACTGGGCAGGCAAGGGCTTCGAGCGCTCCATCGTCGAGAATGCCCTGCGCCTTGCCGGCGATCCCGGTGAAGGAGAAAAGATCTTCCGTGCGGTGCTGGCGGCCAAGCCGGATCTGAACCGCATGGATTCCCGGTACGGGCGCCCCATCCTGCATACGCTCCTGGGCATGAAGTCTGTCACTCCGGACCTGCTGGCGTTCACGCTCTCCTGCGGTGCCGACCCCAACCTCATCCAGAACGACGAAGGCGCCCACGGCCCCAGGCACACGCCTGTCCTGTTCGACGCCATCGCGGGAGAAGGCGGGGAACCGCTCTCTCCGGACCTGCTCAGGGCGATGCTCAAGGCAGGCGCCGATCCGAACATAAAGGATGCCGGGGGCAAAAGCGCCCTCCAGTTCGCCGTGGAGCACAATGCGGAAGAGGCGGCGCAGATCCTGCGGGAAGCGGGCGCTTCGTCCTGACGCCGCCAGACATCCCCGGAGGACGGCTGCAAGGGGACCGCTCCCCTGACCTTGCCGGGAGGATTCTCCAGGCAGCATCTTCCTTCCGGGGCGGTGCATCCACCGCCCCGGGAGCCTTTGCAACGCATCACGCAGGGGAAATAGAGCCTGCATCCCCCAGGCCAGGATATGCCGCAAAGAGAGGACGGTCATGAAACCACTGTATTGTGCCGCGCTCGCCTGCCTGTGGCTGCTCCAGCCCGGCCTTGTCCTTGCCGATGACAAGCCTGTCCAGCCAGAAGCCTTTTTCACGCTGTGCATGCGCGACGGCAAAAACTATTCTGAAGCCGATGAGAAAAAGATCCTCGAAGGCCTTAAGCTGGGGTACAGCGTCAACAGCCAGGCCGGCCAGCGCACGCTCTTCATGCAGCTCGTGCACCGTGCGTCTACGCCCGCGCTGATACAGGAAGCGCTCAAGGGCAAGCCCGACCTCAACGCCAGGGACTACAACGGCCGCACACCCTTCATGATCGCCCTGGCGGAAAAGCCCCTGGAGATCGTGGAGCTGCTCTGGCCTGCCCCCTTCCATGCGGAGGCCAGGGATGCCGGCGGCACGCCGCTCACGCTGCTGGCGCTCTCCAACCCGGACCAGCGCGTGCTGCCCCGCCTGCTCAGGGAAAAGGTCTCCGCAGCCGCGAAGGGAAAGGACGGCTATTCCGCCCTGATGCGCATCGCCCGCAGGGAAGCGAAGGTCGAGCCGGAGGTGCTCATGCTTCTTAAAGAACGGGGCGCGGACTTCAACGAGACCGACCCGAAGACCGGCCTGACCACATTGCAGACGATCTTCATCAAAGACAAGGGCCTGCGCTTTGGCAATGATGAAAAAAAGCAGATGCTGCTCTTCCTTGCGCTGGGCGCCTCGCCAAACACCAGGAACAGCCGCGGAGACACCGCCTTCCACGCCATGCTCCACCAGCGTGATGGATCCCTCGGAGAGCCTGCACGCTTCCTCCTGGCCGCAAAGCCCGACCTGGAGCTCAAGGATAGCAGCGGCGCCACCATGCTGCACGCCCTTGCCGGCACGCAGCGCGACGGCGGGACGCGTGCTGCCCTGTGCTGGGAGATGCTTGCCGCAGGCGCGAAGATCGACGAACCGGACGGAGAGGGACGGACACCGCTCATGGCTGCGGCAGAAAGCGCCTCCAATGACGTGGCCTATGTCCTGGCACAGGCCGGGGCTGATGCAACGAAAATTTCCAAGGAAGGGCTCAATGCGCTGTTCTACGGCATTGCCGGGCATATGTCCCCTGGCACCTTCCGCGACTGCCTGGTCAAACGCGGGGCCGATGTCGACCTGCAGCACAAGCCCACGGGCATGACGCCGCTCATTGCCGGACTGCTGGACGGATCCACGCCGGACTATGCCTGGTACCTCTTGGAAGGCGGCGCCGACGTGAACCTTGCCGATAATGAGGGACGCACCCCGCTCATGGCCGCCGCCCTGCGCCAGGATAACGAACGCCTCTTCAACAAGATGCTGGATGCCGGTGCCGACAAGACGGCCAAGGACAAGGCAGGGAAAACAGCCTTTGACTGCCTGCTGGAAAATCCCCGGCTCTCCGATCCCAAAAACAAGGAGCTTTTGGAAAAGCTCCGTGCCAAACTCGATCCGGCAGCTCCGGCGGCGGAGAAATAACGCCGCAAGAACTTTTTGCCCTGGAGTGTTGCATGCACCTCTCCTATCCCCATCGCTTTTTCAGCACGCTCTGCCTTGCCGCTTTTTTGGCAGCCCTGCCGCTGAGCGCCCATGCCGTGGTCATCAAAGCCAAAGGCAAAGATGCTGCCACCGCCGCGCTGAATGCCAAAGTCAGCGCCGTACGCGCTTCCATGCAGGAAATGGCCGGAGCGGGATTCCTCAAGCAGAACATGGCAGCCGTGCGCAGCGCTATCATCCTCCGGGCTGCAGATTTCGCCCGCAGCGCAGCCATCGTGGAGGCCAGGCAGGAAAACGGGCTGACCCTCATCACCGCCGATGTCGATCTGGATCTTGCGGCGCTCGCCGCGGCACTGAAAAAGCTGGGCGCGGACGTGGCCCTGCCCGGACCGGCTGAAGGACCGGTCCCGCAGCCTCCGGCAGCGGCTCCTGAAGACACGGATCCCGGGCTGAAAAAGCTCACGGATGGCTACATGGCCGACATGCGCGCCCTGTTTGGTGATGCCTTCCGGATGCGTCCGCAGAGCGAGCCGATCCCCCTGCCCGGGATCAAGCCCGTCACTGAATCGCTCGAATTCCATGCCGGGATCTCCCATGTGCCCGAAAGCATCAAAAGCGGCGGAGGCTTCTGGTTCCGCTGGGACAACACGGACGGACAAGACCGCGGCAGGATGTGGCTCTGCCGCGCGGATGCGCCCATGGGCACACAGGAAGAGCTGGACCGCGTGGACATCTCCTCCTGGAACCTCGATGGCTCGCAGGGGCTCCTCCATCTGGATGCCCCGGTATCGCCAGGCGCCTATGAGCTGCGCCTCTTCCCCGACCGCGACGGCAAGACGCAGTGCATCGCCCGCGCCGGATTCACGGTGACCGTCGATGCCGCCGACATCCCCGCCATCCGTCCGCTGCGCAACTGCTTTGTCCCGGAAGAAGAGATCTTCGTCGAGCTCAACCACAGCGGAAATTTTCCGGAAGGCCTCATCGTCATCGCCAAACCTGCAGATGCGCCGGTCATACAGCGCAGCGAGATAAAAACCGTCAGTTCGACAAAGCGTTTCAGGGAGTTAAGCGGCACGCACATCACCATCGCTGCGCCGCGCGAGCCTGGCAGGTACGCGTTTTACATCTTCCCGCAGGACAAGGACGTTTCCCTGGCCATCGCCGCCCTGCCTTTTGAAGTGCGCCAGCCGAAAGACCCGGAAAAGGCGATGCTTGCCGTGCAGCCGTATCTCTACTCCAGCGAACGTCCGCGCTTTTTCGCCCGTTCCGCGCCCGAATGGGAATGGGAACGCATGGAATGGCAGATACGCCCCAAGGGAGAATACAAAAACTGGAAGCGGAAGGATGCCATGCATCATCAGGGCATGGACCTGAACAAGGTCAACCTGAGCAACAGCAATGCCCTGAGCCAGTTCTACGAGCCCGGCACGTACACCGTCTTCCTCTTCAATGCAGATGCAGAAAAAGAGGGGTCAACGCCCTTCCTGCAAAAGGACTTCACCGTCCTGCCGGCACCGCGGTCCGCCGCCGTCAAGCCAAGCCTGTCCGTATCTTCCCAGGAAGTAGGACCAGGCGATTCCGTGAGGGTGCGCTTCACGGCACGGCAGGAATGGCCCGACCGCAAGGACAACGCCTCATGGATAGGGCTCGTGCCCAAAGGGGCGCCTTCGGATGCTCCCGGCGCCTTCGGCCTGGCGAAAAAAAACATGTATAAGACCGCAAGGCACATGGAAGGCAGCTATGATTTCAACGTGGATGAAGGACCGGGGCAGTACGAGCTGCGCATGTATGACGGCACGGACGAAAGCGCCAGGCTGCAGGCCTCTGTCCCCATCACCGTCCTGACCGAAGACCGCATCAAAGCCCAGGATGCCGCAGTGGAAAAAGCCGTCGAAGCCTATCTGACGGGGCCGGTGCCTCCCCCTGTGCAGATGGACGGCGCCATGCTGCGGCGGCAGTTCCGCGTGCCGAAGATCCGCAATTCCGCTCCTTCGCGGAGCGCCCCTGCCGGAAACCCCACGGCGGATTCCCCCTTCCCTGCGCCGGACGGCGGCAGCGTGGCGGGCGGCATGGACGCTTACGCCCTTTCCCCGCTTCCCGTGCTGGTCGCTTCAGCAGGACGCACGCAGGGCGGCTTCTGCTCAGCCTGCGGCAGCCCCAGGATCCTCTCCGACAGTCCCCGTCCCCTGGTCATTGCCGCCGCGCGCGATACGCGCTGCGACAGCTATATCGATGAAGAGGTCAAGACCATGCGCCTGGTGGATATCACGCTGGGACGCGACAACCAGCTGAAGAGCGCCCTGTGGGACGCCGCCATCGCCACCCTGACAAAATTCCCCGTCAAGGGAGACAAGGCGCAGCAGCTGCAGAAGGTCATCAACATCGCCTATGACACCTACAGCCACGGCACCGCAGGCATAGACGCCTATGAAAGCGGCGACTACCTGGGCGCCGCCCAGAACGCCTTTGCGCTCGTGCTCAAAGGGGCCGTCAACCTGTGCGACAGCAACGACTGCTTTGAGAGCGTGCGCAGTTCCGGCGACGAGATGCTCAAAAACTACCTTTCCAAGTGCTCTGATGGCGAGTATAAGGCGCTGCTCCAAAAGGCCTCCCAGGAACTGGGCGACAAGTCAGGCATGGTGAGCAAGATCGAAAGCCTGCGCACAGGCGCGGATCACGCCCTGAACGTGGACGTGGGCACTGCGGCCTCGAAGGGCTGGGATTCGCAAGATTACGCCGACATGCTCTGGACGCTCGGTGAAGGAGCCGTCACCACGGCCTGGCCGCCTTCGGCCGTCATCATCGCTGCGGCCAAGGTCACCAAGCAGGGAGCGCTGGCCGTGCTCGACTTCATCGTGGACGACAGCACGCAGACGCTCTACAAGGCCTACAAGGAAAACATGGACGGCGGCGCCGGACAGGAAGATTTCGTCCGGGCGTTTTCGACCCGCAACAACTGGTATTCCCTGGCCAAGGCCAGGCAGGTCATGGCCGCGAACCTGCATAAGCCCGAAGTCCTCAAGTCGCTGAGCAAGGGCAACCTGGCCAAAGCCAGGGCGGGAACGCTCTCGGCGGACGACCTGGACCAAAGCGAGATCTGGGGCTTTTTGCACAAGCAGTTCGATGTCTGGATGAAGGCAGAAAAAAGCAGCAGCGACTTTGCCAATTACGCCAACAGCCTGCGCGACGACTACAAGAACATGGAATGCAATTACGACTTTGACAAGTCGCGCACGCCGCAAAAGAAAGGCGTCACCGACCGGATGAGCAGCTGGTGGAACGATTACTGCCCCGACGAGGTGGCCCGCTTCAGGGACTATGTCAAGGCCCGTGCGGACATAGAAAATGAACTGAAGCGCTGGGCCATAGGCGGCAAAAACGACCGCTGCGTCTCCTCCGGCAACCTGCGTGAGAGCTCCAGGGACATGCTCTGCACCCTCGTGCAATTCGGGCGGGATGCCTACCTGGACAGGGCCCTTGACGAGGCCAGATACTGCGGATGGAAGCTGGGTGATGACTCGCTGGGCAAGTTCGCCACGGAAAAGACCCTGCTCAAGCGTGAGGCGAACGTTGTCAAGACACTGACTGCGATCGGCCGGAAGGATATCCTGAACTGCCTTTGCGGACAGGCGGGCGCAACGGCCAGCGGCGTCTATTACGCCTATGACCCCACCCCCCACCCCGATGCCAGCCCCTCGTGCGGCCATAGCAGCCCGCCCTGCCTGGGCGGCAACTGGGGATGTTTCCGGTTCCCCATGAACACCAGCCAAAAGGCGCTGGAAGCCTGCGGAGCCTATGAATCCCTGCGCCAGTGGAAATCCGTCAACGGCCCGGTCGACAGGTGACCGCCCGGCATGCAAAGAAAAACTCCATGCTCAAAGCCGGAGCCGATCCCAATGCGCAAGCCGCCAGCGGTCCCAAGGCGCTGATCTTTGCCGTGCGGGACAATAAGGCTGCGATCATCAGCATGCTGCCGTACAAAGGGGCCGGCACCGGCATGGCAAAAAAAGACGGCACCTGCCCTGTGCCCTATGCCATGCGGGGAAAGAACGCTGCGCTGCGCCTGCTGGCAGAGCGCGGCGACGGTAGGAAGGCGAAGGCCAGGTGCAAAGCAAGATGGCCTCCCTGGGGGAGCTTGCCGGACTGCAAAAAGAAGCATGGCGCATCTCCGAAGAAATGGCGGCATGCATCGAAGGACTCCCCCGGCAGGCGGTGCGGAGGGAACGCCGTCCCCCGCAGGGCTCAGCGTGCCAGTTCGCGCTCGGCGTCGCGGGCTTCGGCGCGCCGTTTAAGCTCTTCGCGCTGGTCAAACAGCTTGCGCCCGCGGGCCAGGGCGACCTCCAGCTTCACCTTCCCGTGCTTGAAATAGACCTTCGTGGGGACAACGGTGAGGCCCTTCTGCTCGATGCGCGATGCCAGCATGCGGATCTCGCGGCTGTGCAGCAGCAGCTTCTTGTCGCGGTCAGGATCCTGGGCGGCATAGCCTCCGCGGTCATAGGGCGCTATGCGCATGCCCAGGACATACGCCTCTCCGCCGCGGCATTCCACATAGCTGTCGCCAAAGCTCACCTGCCCGGCGCGCAGGCTTTTCACTTCCGGCCCGGTCAGGACGATGCCTGCCTCAAAAAATTCCAGGAACTCGTAATACTGCCTGGCTTTCCTGTTCTCTATGCGCGGTGTGTCGGCCATTGCCGCCTGCTCCTCACAAAATGGTCCTGCCCCGCAGTCCCGCGGGGGACGCCCAGGCAGCGCTACCTCTGCCGTGCGGTCTTCATTTCATTGACCATAGCGTAGATCTCGCTGACCGTCCATCCCCGCAGGCGGGCCTGCGCCCTCTTGGAAACGGCGCGTGGCGGACCTCCGGCCAGCATCTCCTCCTCCAGCACGCTGCGCACTTCCCCATCCGAAGAGCGGAGCCTCTGTTCCGGCGGACCGATGACGATGGTCACCTCGCCCAGGATCTGGCTGAGATCAGGTAGATCTTCAAGACGGAAGCGGAGGAACTCTTCATGGGTCTTGGTGAGCTCGCGGGCGATGCAGGCCTCACGCGGGCCAAGCAAAGCCTGTGCGGCAGCCAGCGTTTCCTCCAGCCTGTCACGGCGCTCAAAAAACACCAGGGTGCAGGAAAGCCGGGCATAGGGCTCCAGGGTCTTTTTCTGGTCCCCGCGCCCCCGAGGAAGAAAGCCGAAGAACACGAACGGCTGCGGCGCTATGCCGCTCCCCGCCAGCGCCGCCACAGGGGCGCATGGGCCGGGAACGACGGAAACGGGCAGGCCCGCTTCCCGGCAGGCGCGCACGATGCCATAGCCCGGATCCGCCAGCACGGGCATGCCGGCATCGGAGATGAGGGCTATGCTCTTCCCCTGGCGCAGCCAGTCCAGGACCTCCGGCCCCCTGTCTTCTTCGTTATGGTCATGGAAGCTCACGAAACGCTGCACCCGCACGCCCCAGCGCGCACACGCCAGGCTTTCCCGGCGCGTATCTTCGGCAAGCACGATATCGGCCGCCTCAAGGCATCCCCGCGCGCGGGGCGAAAGGTCACCAGGGTTGCCAAGCGGTGTTGCGACCACCCACAGCGTCCCCGCCTTCTCCGCATCCAATGACATTCTGCATCAGCTCCGTTTCGTACTTCCCGCCGCGCACGGTGACGCAGGCAAGGTCAAAGCGGCATGGGCGGTCCCATGCGCCATGGGCATCCAGCCAGCCCTGTGCCGCCCTTTCCAGGCGCCTCTTCTTTTCCAGGCCCAGGGCTTCATACGGGCGCTGCATCCCGCCGGCAGCGCGGGTCTTCACTTCCACGAAGACGATGGTGCCGTGGTCGCGGGCCACGATGTCCAGCTCAAGATGCCCGCTGCGCCAGTTGCGGTCGAGGATCTTCCAGCCCCTGCGGACGAGCTCGGCGGCTGCGGCGTCCTCGCCCAGGTCCCCGGTGCGCTTTGCGGGGGGGACACTGCTTCCGGCAACCTTCCCCGGGGCGGGATTCAAAAAAGCCATCCCTGCCCGCTTTCCTTTTTATGATCCGCTTCGGGAAGCACGCCGTGGAAATCAAGCCTGTGCAGCGGACACGGACCGTACCGCCTCAGGGCTTCGCGGTGCTCCCTGGTGCCGTACCCCTTATGCTTTGCAAAGCCGTACTCCGGCCAGCGGGCATCCATCCGGTCCATCAGGCGGTCACGGAAGGTCTTGGCAAGGATCGAGGCCGCAGAGATGCAGGGGACAAGGGCATCGCCGTCCACGATGGCGTGCTGCTCCGGCACGGGCATGCCCAGCTTGCGGAAGTACGGGGCCGGTATGGTCTGCGTGCCGTCCACCAGCACCAGGGCGGGATCCTTGGAACGGGCCCCCATGCGCATGCGCAGGGCGGCTAGAGCACGGGCCATGGCCATGAGCGAGGCCTGGAGTATGTTCAGCCGTGCGATCTCCCCCATCCAGGACAGGCCGATGCCCCATCCCAGGGCGAATTCCCGGATGTCGCCGGACAGGCGCTCCCGCTCTTCCGCGCTGAGAGCCTTGGAATCGTCCAGCCCCACCAGGTCGAACCCTTCGGTGAAGATCACCGCCCCTGCCACGACCGGGCCGGCAAAGCAGCCGCGCCCTGCCTCATCGACGCCCGCCGTGAGGACACCCTCTTCCCCGCGGGAGAACAGCGAACCCTGCACCTCGACGATGCGCTTTGACGAAGACCGGGGCATGGGCGTGCTCCTTTGCTGATTAACACAAAAGGCACGGCCTCCGCCATGCGGGGGCCGTGCACGGCGTTGCGCCGGAAGCGGCGCTGCAAGATCCTAGTAGCGGTTGCGGGGCTTGATGCGTGCAGCCTTGCCGCGCAGTCCGCGCAGGTAATACAGGCGGGAGCGGCGCACACGGCCTTCCGTGACCACTTCGACATGGTCGATGAAGGGGGAATGGTAGGGGATGATGCGCTCGACGCCGACGCCATCGGAGATCTTGCGCACGGTGAAGGTGGCGCCCGTGGTGCCGCGCTGGCAGCGGATGACGTTGCCCTGGAACATCTGGATGCGTTCCTTTTCACCTTCCACGATGCGCAGGTAGACCTTGACGGTGTCGCCCGGCTTGAAGGCCGGGATGTCCATGCGCATGTGTTCGCTTTCGATCTTCTTGATGATATCCATGGGGGATCTCTCCTTGAGGAAATGGTGTTTACCCCCTGTCGCCAAGCAGCCTGTCCAGGATGATGGCGGCGGCTGCACGCACAGGGAGATGGTTATAACCGTCCATCCAGCGCAGGGGCGGAAGGATGGCGTGGCATTGCTCCAACACCTCAGGCGCAATGCCGTGCCCGGTCCCCAACAAAAGGAGAACGGGCCTTTCCGCCAGCAGGCCTCGCACTTCATCGAAGGTCGAGGGCGGGCGGCGTTCCCGGTGTTTCTTGTCCAGGACAGGCTGGGCGCTCGTGCCGACCACAAGGGGCGGCATTCCGCAGTGTTCCGTCAGCGCATGGACTGCGTCTTGCAGAGAGCCTGCGGGCCTGACCAGTCGAAGCGCCTCGGCCCTGTCGGGGTTAGCCAGCAGGCCGGGGCCTTCCGTCCAATGGGAGAGCAGCGTTGCCAAGAGCCTGAGCTGATCCTTCAAAGGCGTGACCAGGAAGAATCCGCTGATCCCATAGGTGCGGGAAATTCGTGCTATATCGTGAATATCGAAGTTTGTCAAAGAAGTTGTGCCCGTCCTGCGATTTTTTAATCGCACGGGATGGTGCAGCAAGGCGACATAAAGGTTTTTCCCCGGACGGAAACGAGGCCTGGAGCGCAGAAACTCCCTGTCTGCCAGGGTAAGGCGGGCATGGTCCAGCATCTCAGGCCGGTGCTTCGCCGTGGCCAGCAGCGACTGCTGCCTGCGCCACAAGGCGATCCCGGCATGGTTGCCGTTCTGGAGGACCTCCGGCACGGACAAGCCTTCATAGGTGGCGGGACGCGTGTACTGCGGATATTCCAGCAGCCCGTCGCTGAAGCTCTCTTCATCGCCGGACTCCTCTTTGCCCATGAAGCCGGGCTGCAGCCTCGCCGTGGCTTCGATGACGGCCAGCGCAGCGGCCTCTCCGCCGTTGAGCACGGCGTCTCCCACGCATACGGGCTCCACGGGCAAAAGATCGAAGAGGCGGGCGTCAAAGCCTTCGTACCGCCCGCACACCAGGACCAGGTCTTCCTCCCGGGCCAGTTCGCGTGCGAGGCGCTGGGTGAACGGCCTGCCCGCAGGAGCCAGGGCGATGATGCGCCGCTTTTTGCCATCGGAGCAGAGGGGGCGCAGGGTCTGCACCAGCGGATCGAGCATGAGCACCATGCCCGGCCCGCCGCCATAGGGGCTGTCATCCACGCTGCGGTGCCTGTCCGTGCTTTTGTCGCGCGGATCGGCAAAGCAGAACTCCACGATGCCTGCCTGCCTGGCCCTTCCCATCAGGCCTGACGAAAGCGGGGAATCGAACCATTCCGGGAACAGCGTCACCAGGGTGTAGCGCATGCGCCTCACCGCTCCTGCCCGGGGCCTGCGGCACGGGCCGCCTCTTCGCGGTACAATTCCAGCAGCCCCTCCGGCGGGTCGATGGTCACGAAGCCTGCAGAGACATGGATGCCCTTCACGAACTGGGGCATGGCGGGGAAAAGGATCTCATATCCGCCCTGCTCCGCCGGGGCGCGGATGCTCCATACCTCCTGCCCGGACAGCTCGAGGACATCCTCCAGCACGCCTGCCGCCTCGCCGGAGGGCAGGCGGACCTCCAGCCCCACAAGGTCACGCAGATAGGGGGCATCGTCTCCGGACGGCGGCAGCCAGGCTGCTTCTATCAGTATCTCCTGCCCCCGCAGATGCTCGGCCTGCGAACGCCCGGAGCACCCTTCCAGGGAGATGATGAGCTGGTCACGCCAAAGATGCCACTCCCTGAGGCGCACCGGGCGCGGAGCGAAGCGCCCGGCCCGCATGAGCAGCGGCTTTTCCAGGAGCGCGGGCGATTCTGCGTAGTACTCCACCAGCAGTTCCCCGCCTATGCCGTGCGGCTTGAGCACACGGCCTATGGTCACGAGATCCGAGGGCATTATTCCACGATTTCCAGAAAGGCACGCTTCTTGCTTTTGGCAGAGACAGCACCGATGAGCGTGCGGATGGCCCGTGCCGTGCGCCCCTGGCGGCCGATGATCTTGCCGATGTCTTCCTGCAGCACGGAAAGCTGCAGCACGGTGCCCTGTTCCCCTTCCTGTTCGCGCACCTGCACCTGGTCCGGATTGTCGACCAGGGACCTGGCGATATATTCCACGAGTTCTTTCTGAAGCATTTCCATCCTCGCGCACCTGCAGGGGCATGCCTGCAGGCGCCTTGATTTTGCGCTGTGTAGCACGCAGGGGGCTGCGGCGTCAACGCCGCTCTTTCCTGCCGCCCCTGCCCCGGCGATCCGATCCTGCGCGCATGGGCCGGCAGGATCTGCATCCGACGCCCCGGCCCACGGCCCTGGCCCCCGGCTCCGCGCCCGGCCGCCTGGCAGCCAGGCCTCTTGGAATGGCAAGGGGGATATGGACATATCTGGTTTTCAGATCATAAAAAAGCGCATCCCTGCAAAATACCAGCCACCGGGATGCGCTTTATGTTCCATCATATCTGTTATTCAGATTAATCCAATGTTGCGGCCTCTTCCACCATCTCAAAGGCTTCGATGATGTCGCCTATCTTGATGTCGTGGAAGTTGTCCAGACCGACGCCGCACTCGAAATTGCGCACGACTTCCTTGGCGTCATCCTTGAGGCGCTTGAGCGAGGCCACCTTGCCGGTGTAGACCACCACGCCGTCACGGAGCAGGCGCACATTGGCCGTGCGGGTGAGCTTGCCATCCACCACCATGCATCCCGCGATGAGCCCGACCTTGGGCACGGAGAACGTCTGGCGGACTTCGGCCTGGCCGAGATAGACTTCCTTGGAAACGGGCGCCAGCATGCCGGCCATGGCGCTCTTCACTTCATCAACCAGCTTGTAGATGATGTCATAGAAGCGGATGTCCACATGCTCCTGTTCGGCGACTTCCTTGACCTTGGCCGTAGGCCGCACGTTGAAGCCGATGATGATGGCATTGGAGGCGGTGGCCAGCATGACGTCGGATTCCGAGATCGCGCCGGCGGCCCCGTGGATGATCTCGATGCGCACCTTTTCGGTGCTCAGCTTCCTGAGGGACTCGGTGATGGCCTCCAGCGAGCCCTGCACGTCGGCCTTGAGCACGACATTGAGCACGAGGGTCTCCTTGGTGTCCGCGCTCTGCTTGAGGAACGTCTCCAGCGTGACGCGTGAAGCCTTGGCCAGCTCTTTTTCGCGCAGCTTGGCCGCACGGCTCTCGGCGATGCGGCGGGCCGCCTTTTCGTCTTCCAGGCTGACGAACTCCTCGCCGGCCTCGGGCACGCCCTCGAAGCCCTGCACTTCCACGGGCATGGAAGGCCCGGCCTGCTTGATCTTGCGGCCCTGGTCGTTGAACATGGCGCGCACGCGGCCCGAAAAGACGCCGCACACGAAAACGTCGCCCTGGTGCAGCGTGCCTTCCTGGACCAGCACGGTGGCCACGGGGCCCCGGCCCTTGTCCAGCTTCGCTTCCACGACGTGGCCGCGCGCCGGCTTGTCGGGATTGGCCTTGAGCTCCAGGATCTCGGCCTGCAGGGCGATGAGTTCAAGAAGGTCGTCCAGTCCCTGCCCGGTCTTGGCGGAGACCATGCCCACCACGGTGTCGCCGCCCCAGTCCTCGGGCTGGAGCCCCAGTTCGGACAGCTCGCGCAGCACGCGTTCCGGGTTGGCCGTGGGCTTGTCGATCTTGTTCACCGCCACGAGGATGGGGACGCCTGCGGCACGGGAGTGGTTGATGGCCTCGCGCGTCTGGTCCATGACGCCGTCGTCGGCAGCCACCACGAGCACGACGAGGTCCGTCACCTGGGCGCCGCGGGCGCGCATGGCGGTGAATGCGGCGTGGCCCGGCGTGTCGAGGAAGACGATGTCGCCCTTCTTGGTCTTGACGTGGTAGGCGCCGATATGCTGGGTGATGCCGCCGGCTTCTCCGCTGGTCACGCTGGTCTTGCGGATGGCGTCCAGCAGCGACGTCTTGCCGTGGTCGACATGCCCCATGATGGTGACGACCGGAGGGCGCGGCTTGAGCATTTCCGGAGTGTCGGCAGAAGACGGGATGAGCTGTTCTTCGGAAAAGCCCACCTTTTCCACTTCATAGCCGAATTCCGATGCGACCACGGAAGCGGTATCGATGTCCAGGGCGGAATTGATGGTCGCCATGGTGCCCAGGCTGAACAGCACCTTGATGATCTCGCTCGACTTGAGCCCCATCTGATGCGCCATGTCCGCCACGCGGATGGATTCCTCCACGCGCAGGCGGCGCTTGGCGGCCTTCATGGGCTGGGTCACGGGCGCCGCAGGAGCCTGCTGCTTCTTGGGCTTGTGGCTGCGCCTGGTGCGCACCACGCCGTCATCGTCGTCCATGTCGGGCATGATGCCGCCGATATTGACGTTGGCGTTGGCGCGGCGCGGCGAAAAGTCCTCCGAGCCTTC
>JAEEGI010010220.1_pt1 | contig 20405 bp, 12 predicted proteins | sample 8958751 | NCBI WGS metagenome assembly JAEEGI01 (sample SAMN16246545, study PRJNA631951) | gut metagenome | biome: gut microbiome; feature: rumen; material: KS-attached | host: Bos | place: Iran: Karaj | collected 2018-10 | reverse complement strand
TTTAAATAACAATTAATTAAAATCATAAAAATATTAAATAATAAAAAAAATTTGAGAATATAATTAATAAGAGGGAATATTTACTCCAACTATATTTAATATTAAAAATTCATTTAAAAAAAATATTCTTATTTAATTTTAATCCATAATTGAAGTGAAAATAAGAATTTTTTTGATAATGACTATTTTTGGAATCATATTAAATATATTTAATAAATAACAAAGGTTTTTACAATTACATTATTTTAGAACAAAAGGTTTTTATATTCAAAAAAATTTTTAAAAAATAAATAAAAACTCTAAAGTAAATAAATGTTTTTTAATTAATTGATTTAATTCTATCTCTTTTTCAATTAATTTATTTTCTATTCAATAAAAGAAAAATTTAACTAATTATAAGCGATAATTTCATATTCAAGTTTTGAAAAAAAAGGATTTTAATATAGGAACTAAAAATTATAATATCTTTAGAAAATTATTATCTGATTTCACTTAATTATCAAGAATGATTCTTCTATTTTCTATTTAACAAAACATTGAAATCAAAAAAATCTAAAAAAAAACAAAAAGAAGAAATTTAAAATTTTAATTTTAATTTTTTCAAAATAAATAATATAAATATATATATAAATATAAATATATAATACACATAATATATATATAAAAAAAGAAAAATTATTTTTTATCTCATCAAAAATTTTTGCATAAAAATCATGGTAAAATTTAAAAAATGAAATATAAAAATTATTTAGCCTAAAAATATTATAAAAAAATATAAAATACTATAAGTTGAAGCATCGATTTTTTCAGGTAATTCTTGAGCTTTAATAAGAAATCTTTTCTGAATTTCATCAAAAGTTTTTTGATCTTCTTCTTCAGCAATGAAAGTAATAGTTAAACCTTTTCCTCCAAATCTTCCAGCTCTTCCAACACGATGCATATAACTATCAGGACTATCAGGCATATCATAATTGATAACTGTATTAACTTTAACTATATCTATTCCTCTTCCAAATATATCTGTTGCTACCATTATTCTCTTTTTATAATCTTTGAATTCAGTAAATAATTTAATTCTATAATTTTTAATCATCAAAAAAATTTTTTATATTTTTTTGATTTTTTTTTTTGTTAATAAAAATATATTTTGTTACCTTTCTTCTTGTGGTAAATCACCATGTATTGCTATTGAAGGAAAAGAACATTGATTAAGTAATTTATTTAATTCTTTGCATCTTTTGATATTTTTAACGAAAATAATAACTTGATTGAATTGAACCATATCTAAAATATCATTTAATTTTTTATTTTTTTCATTTTCCTTCAATTTAACATAAAATTGATGTAAACCTTCTAAAGTTAATTTAGTTTCATCATCAACAATAACTTCATAAGGATTTCTCATATATTTCCTACAAACTTCCCTTATATCAGCAGGTAAAGTAGCACTAAACATCATAACTTGTTTATTATAAGGAGTTTTTTTAAATATTTTTTGAACATCAGATCTCATATCTTAACAACAATGAAAATACATTTTTTTTCCTCAAAAAAATGAAAGAAAGAAAAAAAAATAAATAAATATAATAATCTTACCTAAAGCAGAAAGCATTTTATCACATTCATCAATAACAAAGACTTGAACATGTTCACAATTTAAATCTTTTTTTTTAATTAAAGCTAAAATTCTTCCTGGAGTTCCAATAATAATATTAGGTTTATCATTTTTGATTTTATTAACTTGATCTTGAGTATTTTCTCCTCCAATAATAAGTAAAGTTTTAATATCTAAACCTTGAGAGAAATTAATAAATTCTTTAGAAATTTGAAAAGCTAATTCTCTAGTATGAGTTAAAACAAGAACAGCACCTTCTCCTTTAATATTTCCTTCTAAAAATCTATTTAATATTGTTAAAATAAAAACTGCTGTTTTTCCCATTCCTGCTTTTGCTTGACATAATATATCTAAACCTAATAAACTATTTGGAAGACATTGTTGTTGAACTTCTGAAGGATGTTCAAAGCCAAATGATGATATTCTGTTTTTTAATTCTTCTCTCATTAAAAAATCTTTGAATGATGTTGTGTGCATTGTTGCAAATGTACTAAAAAAAATTTGTTAGTTTATGTATATATTTGGTTTTTTAAATTTGACTATATTTTTTCTATATGCTTTTTTAAACTTAAAAATTTTTTTTTGGTTTTTTTTGAATTTATTTTTTTGAAGAATAATATACATTTTTCTTTTTTTTTTGATTTTTTTTTTTTGAATTTTTTTTTTATTTTTTTTAAGTTTTTTGGTAGAAGCATATTTTTAATAGTCGAATTTTTTTTGGTTTGATAGTTACCCTGATTTTATTACTTTTTTTGGTTGGGTTGTGTCATCGAATTCATCGAAGTTTACATATTCATCTTCTTTGTTGGTCATATTTTTATATATATTTTTTTTTATTTCAGATATTTTATATATATTAATTTTTAATTGTTTTTTTATTAATTTTGTAATTTCTGGAAATGTTATTTTTTAGAAAATTATTTAATTTTAAAGATAAATTTTAAAAGGTTATATAATAATTTTTATTGAAGACTTTTATAAAGGATTTATTATTATTTTTTTGTTTTTGTTTATAAAATAATTATTTGAGATTTTAAGGGTTGATAGTCTAATTTTTTCATTAGATTTTTATGTTTGATAATATGAGTTTTATGGTTATTTAATATTTCTATTTTTTCTAATTATATTTTGAGTAAGATAAAGATTAATTATCATATAACATTTATTTTTAAACTTTATTCCATAATTTCTATTCCGCCAGAATAATTAATATTATAAAATAATCAAAATTCTTTTTTTAATGTTTTTATTTAATTATATATTTTAACAAATAAATAAAGATAAATGCAAAAAACAACAAAAAAAATAAAAATAATTTAAATTCCCAAAAAATAATTTAAATATCAAAAAAAATAAATTTAATAATCTATAAATGTCAACAGCGAATCCATTTCAAAACTTCAAAGAAAAAAACAGTTCTGATGAAGAAGGAGAGACTCCAATAATAAACACTAAATTTACTTCAGAAGAGCGTTTAATAAAAAAGATAGGAGGTCAAAATACAAAAAGGAAAATAAGACCAGAAGAGAAAAAGAAACTTCTAGAATTAGAAAGAAAAAAAAATCAAAAAATTGAAGAAGAAGAAGAAAATGAAGAAAAGATAAAAAAAGAAAAAAAACAAAAAAGAGAAAAAAGAGAATTTGAAAGAAAAAGTGGAACAGGAAGAGGAAGAGAAATAGCAAAGAATGGTGCAGGAGGAAAAGGAACTTGGCAAGATGATAAACAATATGCTAAACAAGAAGAAGAAAATTATTATAATGATAATTATTATTATGATTATAATAATAGACCTTATTATAAAAGAAATATTTATTCTAAAAATTATAATTATAATAATTATGGATATAATAATTATGGGTATCAAAGAAATTATGGTAATTACTATAATAATGATTATTATGGGAAAAATTATTATAAAAATAATAATTATTATGATGAAAATTATGATAATGATTATTACAGTGGTGGCAAAAATTATAAAGAAGGTGAATTTAAAGAAATTAATGAAGAAAATAATGAAAATAAAAACGAAGAGAATAATGAAAATAAAAATGAAGAGAATAATGAAAATAAAAATGAAGAAAACAAAGAAAATGAAAATGAAGAAAATCCAGAAAAAAAAAATGAAGATAATGATGAAAAGAAAAATGAAGAAAACAAAGAAAGTGAAAAAGTTAAAAAAGAAAGAAAGAGAAAAGAAAAAAAAAAAAAAAAGGAAAAGAAGAAACAAAAAAAGAAGATTTATTAATTAGACCTAAAAATATGATGACATTAGATGATTACTTAAAATCTGAAACAAAAGAAAAAGAAGAAGAAGAAGAAGAAAAAGAAATAAAAATAGATCCTAATTTAATTTCAAAAGCTGATATTAAACAAAAGGAAAATTATGGTCAATATTTTTCAATGAAAACAGAAAAGAAAAAAAAAGATAAAAAGAAAAAAGATAAAAAAGAAGAAAAAGAAGATCTTACTGATAAAGTTTCATTTAAATACGATGTTAATTTTAAAGTTGAAGAAGCTGAAAAAAAAAAAGAAGAAGAAAAATTAAAAAATCAATTAGAAAATAGTGAATTTGCTCAAAAACAAGATAATAATTATAATAATGATAATAATTATAATTATAATAGAGGTGGATATAATAATAGAGGATATAGAAGAGGTTATAGAAAAAATTATTATTAAATAAAAATTCTTATTATTTGATATTTAATTTTGAAATAAATTTTGGAATTTTATTTTTTAACTTTTATTTTTTTTTATATATATCTTAAAAAATAATATAGAAAATAAAATTAAAAAATCCTATTGTTATTATTTTTTATTAGATTTATATCTTATAATATTAGTTTAATAATTAATTATTATTTCTAAATTTTCTTTAGATGAGGTAATTGAATTAGGAATTAAAGGATTTAATGATGAAAAGTCAATGAATTAAAATTATTAATTTAAATTTAGTAATTCTAAAAGTATTTATTATTTTCTTTTCTTCATTATTCTCATATTAATAAACTAATTAAATTAGAAACAAAAAAAAAGAGTGAAAAAAATTAATATAAATAAAGTTTATTTAATCGATATTAAATAGAAAAAACTACAAAAAAAAATCTAGAAAAAAAACAGATTTTACTTTTTATCCTCATCATCCAATTTAACATCAGGAATATCTTCAACTTTCCTATGTTCTTTTTCTTTTTCTTTTTTAGCTTTTAAAGCTTCTTGTGCTTTAAGAACTTCATTATGAGTTTTGATACCATAAACATATTGTTCAAATAAGAATTCTCCACTATTAGCAATTCTAGCATAACCATTTTCTCCCCAATCACTTCCCCAAGTATTTTCAACAATCCAATATTTATTTCCTTCTCCTTCTTCATCTACACCCCATCCAACAATTTTCACAGGATGCATTCCACTAAATCTAGGAATATCATCTCCTTTAACATAAACACCTTTATTATATGTTAAGAAATCAGAATAAACTTGCATTACTCCAACAACAGGACCATTTTTCATTATTTCTTTCTTAATATCATCTTCACCAAATAAAACACAAAAAGAATCAATTCTTTCTCTTTTACCATCTTTACACATTTCCTCACATTTAACATCTCCACTTCCTTTATAAGGAAAACATTTTTCATCAACAAGTCCTTTAACTCTAATATAATCAAGTCCATTATTAAGTATTCCACTTCTACAACCGTGATTTGTAGTATCACAAGAGATTAATTCTTGTGAACTTAAAGGATTTAAATTTTTTTCCTCACTAGAAATGCATAACCTCTCTGAAGTAGCAGAAGCTAAAACATTAGCATAAGCACTGCATTTCCTATCTTGATTAAATACTTCCATTTTACAACTTTCCCATTCTTTCCTCACATCAAAAGAGTCAGGAACGATTAATTCATTATCAACTAAACATTTTGGAATATTAGAATGAGAAGCGAAATTGGTAGTAAAGAGTCGTTTTGCATCAGCAAGAGTAGCACCTTCCCAAAAAGTGGAGACACCTTGTTTCCAAGGGAAATTATCATTATGTTCTCTAATCCTCTTATCATCTAATACGGGAACCTTATTTAAAGGTGGTTGCTTATTTAGGAAAAGCATTATTATCACATAGAGAAGAAGTAAAGCAAGTCCACCAAAAGTTAAGTAATATGGGTTCATGTACCATTCTGACTTCTTCTTTCCTAATCGAGATGCTGTCTCCTCTGCTGCAGCACGCTGACGGGATTGACGAGATGCTGCCTCACGGTATTCCTCTATTTTCTGCTTACGAGCTTCCTCACGCTGACGACGATTTTCTTCCTTACGTTTTTGAGCCTCTTCGTCTAAGGGAATCTGGGATTTCATTTTTTAAATGGATTATTTTTTTTAGATTATTTTTTTTAAATTTTTTTTTTATTTTTTGGAATTTTTTTTACTTTTAGTTACGTGGATAGGTTGTTTTTTTATTATATAGGGTTATAATTTTTTATTTTTTTTAATTTTTTTATTATATTAAATTATTTTTTTATATAGGATTTAGCATATATTTAATTTATAAATAAATAATTTTGATTATTATTATATATTAATCTCTAGATTTATAATAAGAAAATAATAATATTAATTATATATTTCAATATTGTTTGAATAAATTATAGTTACTGTTAAATAAAAAAGAGTTGATTCTTTTATAAATATTAAAAAATTAAAAATAGAAAAATAAAAATAAAAAATCAACTTCATAAATACATATTTAAAAAAAAAATCACCCAAAAAACTTTTTAACAACCTTAATGAAAATCCAAAAAGAAAAATAACTTCAACAAAAAAACATATAAAAAAAAGCAACGTTTTAAAATCTTACACAATTAAAACAAGAAAAAAAAAATTAAAAAAAAATAATAAAAAAAAAATGAGTTTCACTCCACTATCTCAGCCACCTCAAACTAATCCAGCAAAATACAAAACAATGTTATGTAAACATTTCAATAGTTCAAAGGGATGTTCTTTTGGTGACAAATGTCAATTTGCACATGGAATAAGCGAACTTCGTTCTACTAATGGAATGATGAATACAATGATGGGAGTTCCTGAGAAAAAGAAGGGTCCAAATCCTCAAAATTACAAAATAGTAAAATGTAAATATTGGGAAAAAGATGGAACATGTAGATATGGAACTTTATGTACTTTTGCTCATGGAGATCAAGAATTAAGAACTAAAAGTGATAATATTGCTTATGCTCAAAATGAACAAATTAATAATCAAATGTATCCGATGATGCAAAATCCTTTTTTAATTGGTTTTGATCCTAATGTTATGAATAATATGAATATGATGAATTATCCTGACCCTAATATTATGAATAATATGTTTTTAGGAATGAATAATGTTAATAATATGAATGTCAATCCTAATTTAGGAATTAATTTAATTGGAAATCAAATTGAAGAAAAAAAAGAAGAAAAAGAATCAATGGATAATTAAAATGTTTTTATATGTAGTTTTTTTAAATTTTTTTAATATCAAATTTTAATAATATTGATTATGATTTTCCTTTATATGTGTTAAGTTAAGTAATAACTAATTATCTTTAATATGATATTAAATTTAAATTAAATTTTAAAAGAAGATATTTTTTTTTTTAATTGTTTATTTTTAATATAAATAATTTAAAATTGATATTTCCAAAATAAATCAAATAATTTAATAAAAAAATTGAAAAAATAATCTAATTTTTATCTTAATATTTTTTATTTATCTTTTAAAAAAAATCACTAAAAAAAACCAATTTAAATAAAGAAAAAAGAAAAAAAAACTACAAAACAATAACAAAATAAAAAATAAAAAGATAATATATTAATGTTTTTGTCCTCCTCTAGGAGGTCGATATCCAGTATTCCCAGATCTAGGAGGACGATAACCACCTGATCCTCCTCTACCTCTTCCTCCTTTTCCACCTCTTCCTCCTCTTCCACCTCTTCCTCTTTGTCCTCCTCCTTTTCCATGTCCAGTATTAGTTTTTTCTCCTGGTTTCTTAGGAAGAAATCTTGCAAAAGGTAAAAAATGCTCAACATTCATAAAAATTTTTTCTCCTGATTTAATGGACTCTGGTTTAACATCTTTATCACAATTAACAGAAAACATAAAATCATTTATTGGTCCTAAGACATCATCAATCATACCTATTTTCTTTTTATCTTTTATATATACTGGTCTTCCGAATATTGGAACTTTATCTTTTAATTCATGTTTTACTAAAATGTAATTTTCTACTGGATGCATTACTTTTCCTACTTCTATTACTTCTTTAGGAGGCTCATCCCAATTTGGTTTTGGACGATTTCCTTTTCCTCCTTTAAATCCTTTTTGATTAGGTTTCTTTTGTTCTTTTCCCATTTTTATTTTTTTTTTTGATATATTTTTAAAGTTTTATTTATTTTTTTATAAATTTTTAATTCATTAAATTCATTGATTAAATTGTTATATATTATCATATTTTCATAATAATTAAGTTTTATTTTCTATTGATAATGTGAAATTAAATTTGTTTATAAAAAATAATTCTCATTAAAAATTTAATTGAAAAATTATATAATCCTAATACATAATTTAAAAGATTTTTGATTGGATGTTAATGGGATTTTTATTGTCATAAATTTTACAATGAAATAACTTAAAAATTGAATATCTTCTAATAAAAGTCTAAAATAGGAAAAATTATAATTAAAAAACAATTTGACAACTTTTTTAAATAAAAGAACTAATATATAAAATGCATCGAATAAATTACATTTATTTATATAATATAAAAAATAAATTAAAATGAAGAATAATATTATTTCTAATTTAAACAAGAATTCAACAATAATATCAAATAAAAAGAATGATTTAAGTGAATCAAAAACAATAAATTCTCCAAAAGCTAAATTAAACACAAAATCATCTTCATGTTCAAATTTATTTTCAAATAATAAAAAAGATAAACAAGATTATGATAATTTATATTTAAGAAAAACAGGAAAAACAACATCTTCCTCAGAAAAAACATATTTAAAAAATCAAGATTCATTAACAAACTATTTTAAACAAAATATAAATTCAATAGGTTTAAAATTAGGATATGATAAATATTATGAAACAATTCCAATAGAAAAATACGTTAATGAGATAAATAAATATAATAATAATATAACAAATAAATTAATAAATAATCCAGATGAAGAAAATAAGAAAATAAAAAATAAAATGAAATTAACTCCTCTTCCAAGTAAAAGTAGATTATTAATGAATTCAGATAAAGAAAAAAAAGATTTTAATAATGCAGAAAGAACTGCTGTTATGATGAGAAGATTTGAATATACTCATCGCTTAAAGAATATCGAAAATAAAAAAGCTCAAGAAAAAAAATTAAAATATTTAATTATGAAAAAAGCTGTTGAAAAAATTGAAATTTGGTGGAAAAAAATTTTAGATAATAAAAAAAAAATGGATACATTAATGATAATAAAGGAAAATATAAAAATTATTCTAATAAGATTGAAAAAAAAAACAAAATTTCTTTTTTTTTTGATAAGGTTGTTAAGTTTTATAACTTTAAAATCAAATTTATAAAAAAAGATATGTTTAAATATTTTATTGAACAATTGAAAAAAAATAGAATAAATAAATTTGAGAGTTCTGATATAAATAAAAATTTTTATAAAGAATCTTTTGAAAAGATAAATAAATTAGATAATCTAACACCTAAGAATGTTTATAAAAATAATAATTATTTTAACAATAATAATATTGAAAATAATGATTTGAAAAATATGGAAAATGAATTAAATAAAAATTATAATAATAATCCAATTAAAAGCTTCAATAAAGATTTAATTATAAATTTAAATAACAATAAGAATATCCCAAGGAACTATTCCAATAACAATTATTTTACTTATCAAATTGATAATTCATCTAGTAATAATTTTCTCAGTGATAATTCAAATAAGAATTTTAATGATTTGTTAAGTGATAATTCAAAAAAAAGTTATAATGATTTTCTCAGTGAACTCTCAAAAAAAAGTTATAATGATTTTCATAAAAATAATCAAAATATAAATTATGATAGTTTCCAAAGTGATAATGTAAATAAAAAAAATAATGATTTTTTAGAAGATAATTTAAATAAAAAAGCTAATAATTTTCAAGAATATAATTCAAATATAAAAAATGATGTTTTTTATGAAGATAATTCAAATCAAAATAATATTTTTCCAAAAACGAATTTAAAGGAAAACGAAAATTATCACCAAGAAAATTCAAACAATTATTTTGAAGAACCTAATTTAAATTATTTAAAAATTCTTCCAACAAAAAACAAATTGATTAAAAGTAATAGAGAGTCTTTAAACAATGATCAAAAATTTAATTATTTAATTGAAAAGTGTGAGAATTTCAAAAATAATACTTTTAATAATAATAATAATTTATTAATGTCCTATGACTCTAAATTAAACAACAATAATGAATTCAATGATGAAGGAGAAAGAATAAATATATTTAAATCAAACAAACCAGAAAAATTACTTAGAAAAAGTACTCCAAATTATGATAGAAGAAATAAATCATCATATAATAATGATAATAATAAAAATAAAAATGATGATTTAAGTAATAATAATATATTCTCAAATTATAAAAATAATCAGAATTCAAAAAGCCAATTAATTGCTCTTAAAAGGGGTAATGTTCATAGGAAAAAAAATGATGAAAATTTAAATGAAGATATAACAAAAAAATATAATAAAAAAGGAAATAATTATAATGATGAAGTCTTTGATAATTTACCAAAAAATGATATTTTAAATGAGAAAAATAATAATATAAAATATAATTCAAATTTAATTGAAAAAACAAAGAAAATAGTTGGATTATCAAATGATAATTTAAAAGAAAAGAATAATTTAAATTTAAATCAAGATGATATTATAGTATATTCAGAAAACAAAGAAGTCAACAAATTAAATGATAATAATATATTAAATAATGATATTATAAATAATAATATTATACATATTAATGAAAACAAAGAAAATGATATTCAAGAAAATAAAAATTCAAATTTAGAAAATAAATCAAAAGAAATTTACTATCAAGAAATAATTGAAAAAAATAAGAATGACAATAATATATTAAATCAAAACAATAATAATAATGAACCAGAAAAAATAAATCAAACAATAAAAAAAGAAAAAATAAATACTATTCTAAAAGAACCATATAAAACTCCATCAAAACAAAATTCACAATTGAATTCAGAAAATCAAAACAATTATTTAAATTCATATTCAAATCAATCTTCAAATTTAAAAAGTTATTCATCTGAAAAAGATAAAATCATAAAATCTGAAAATTTTTGGGTAAAATACTATCAATCACCAAATAAATTTGTTGACCATAAAGAGCCAAAAAAAAATATAAACAAAAAAAAGAGTCAAAATAATAATTTAAAAAGCCCAAAAAATAAGATTATAATAGAAGAAAAAAATGAATATTTAAATAATGAAAATGAGTATTTTCCAAATAGCAATAAAATAAATAATATTAATAATAACAATATTAATAATGGCACTGATATTACTCAAAAGGAAGATATTTTAAATGATAAATCTCCACAAAAAATAGATATTGTAGAATTTACTAGAAGAAAATTATATGGTAATGACAATAATTATAATAATGATAATAATTATAATAATGATAATAATAACAATATAAATAAATATAATAAAATTATAATTAATATTTCACAAAATAAAAATGATGATAATATTATTAAAGATTCTTATTATAATAATAATATCGATGAAAATAATTTTAATACTGAATCTCCAAAGAGAATGTTTGGAAATAACATCAATTTAGAAAATCAAAATAATATAAATTTTAATAATTATTTAACAAATAATGAAATAGTTAATAGAAATATCAATAAAAATGAAAAATCAAATCCATTAAAAATTTCGTCTTCTCATATTTCATTTATTCAAAGAAAAGATACTTTAACAAAAGAAGATAAAGTTAAAATTTTAATTTTGTTAATTGAAAGTAGATTTAAAATTGAATTTTTCAATAGAATAATGGTTTTTAATTATTTATCAAAAAACAAGATAAATTTAAATAATAAAGAATTAAAAGCATTATTAAAATTAGGAAAAAAAAATACTTATCAAAGAATATTAAATAATACTTTAGGAGTTAATATAGTTCATTCAGATAATAACAATCAAAATGTTCCTTTTAAAGATTTGGTACAAAAATTTACTCAAAAAAAAATAAATTCAACAGAAGAAAGTTTTAAATCAAAAGGTTTAAATAAAAATAATAATAAGAATAAATTTAAAACAACTAATATTAATGAATTAATTTTTCAAAAGGTTATAGGTAATAATAACAATATGAGAAAATATAATTCTGAAAAAAATTTTATTTCAAAAAACAATCATTCAAAAAAAGATAGATTAAATGTTAATAAAGAAGAAGAAGAGGATTATAACAGTAATTTAAATCCACGAACAAATAGAATTTTTGGAAATAAAAAAACAAATCAACATCAAATATTAATTAGAGAAATTAATTATGATTCAAATCAATTTTATTAATAGATAAAATAAAACCCATTATTTTTTTTATGGAGATTTATAAATATTTAATAATTATTCTAAAAATATTAAATTAAAACAATTATTTAATAATCTATTACTTAAATTAAAAGTTAAAATTTAAATAATAAAAATACCAATGGACACTGATAAATCTAATTTAAAAAATAGATTATTTGTAAATAAACTTCCTTCATCTCAAGTTAAATCTTCTTCTTTAAATGATAAAAATAAAAATGAAAAAATAGAAAAACCAATTTCCATATCAAGAAAAGAAGATTTATCTTTTTTAAAGAAAGGAATTTCAAAAACACTAATGAAATTTCATGGTGTTGAAAAAATAAAAAAAGATATTGAACAAAATAAAAATAAAATTAATAACGATATTAATAATAATGAAGTTAATGAGAATATAAATAGTAATAATATTTCTCCAAATAAAAAAATGAACTTATTAAAAAATAATTTTATTACTGTTCAAACTTCTAATTCTCTTTCTAAAAATTCTCCTTTTTATAAATCAAAGAGTCCATTAAAAAAAAATATAGATAATAATGATAAAAATTCAAATGAAAAAAATATTGAAAATAAAATAGATAATAATAAAGAAAAAAAAGAAATAAAAATGCATCTTTTTTTATCAAATTTAGGAACAGTCGAAGAAAATATATTAGAAGAAGGTGAAAATACAAGTACAACAACAACAACTACAACTACACCTTTAAGAGAAAATAATGGAGATTTATCTCTTGTTCAAAAAATAGTATCTGAAAAAGAAGGAAGAAAATTTCCTTTTAAAACTCATAAACTTTTTGGTAAAAAAAGAATTATTCATCCAAAAAAATCTCCAAGTTTAACTATTATAAGAAATAAATCTGGAAATACTAATAATAGTTCTAATGTTTCTAATCACAATTACAACAATTATTGTAATAATAATTATAAGAATAATGAATGTGTTGCTAATAATTATTATAATAATAATCTTATTGATGAAAATGACATATGTGAAGAAAGTGTTAATATTGAAGATTTAATTATGATAGAAGAAAAATTTATTTTAATTAGTAAATGTATGTATCTAAGAAATTATTCTTTATTATATAATATTTGTTTTGAATGGTGGAATTATTATTTTAATTCAAGTTTAAAAGGTTCTTTAACTCAATTTTTTTTAGATAAAAACATAAAAATTATAATAGAAGCTTCAAATACGTTAACATTAATAACAATATTAATAATATATGATTTATCTCATAAACCTCAATATTTCGACAGTTTTATAAATTTAATAGTAAATATGTTTAGTTTTTGTAATAAAAATTATTTATTAGTATGTCAGAGTATATTATCAAAGATAAAACCAGAATATTTAAAAGGAAATATATGGGTAGATAAATTAAGGGAAATCACATCTCAATTATCAAATTATGAATCATATGTAACTCAAATAGATAATAATACAGATGAAATATATTCAAATATAACTCAATTAATATTAAACATCCAATCAAATTACCAAATATTAAATTACAATATCATAAATATATTTAATAATTACACTAAATTTTCCCCAGATAATATATATAGGATTTTTATGAGTAATATATTAAGAATAAATAATAAAGAAGGTTCAGTTCTTTTTTCTGCATTAAAAACAAGTTATCCAATAGGAAATTACGTAATAAAATCTCGTCCAAAAAAACCCTTGACTTTAATATTAGATTTAGATGAAACATTAATCTCATTTGTATATTCAAATGAAAATGAAGGAATAAGTAGAATAAGACCATATTTATATTACTTTCTAGATTTAGTTAAACAATATTATGAATTAATATTATTTACAGCAGCAACAAGAGAATATGCAGATCCAATATTAGATGTTATAGAAGAAAACAAAGGATATTATTTTAGTCATAGATTATATAGAGAAAGTTGTACGATAATAGATAATAATTATATGAAAGAAATAAGGAGAATTGGAAGAGATATTAAAAGAACTATTATTGTAGATAATATGGCACAGAATTTTAAAATGGAAAAAGAAAATGGAATATTAATTTCTAGTTTTTGGGGTGAAGATTCAAATGATAGAGCTCTTTTAAATTTAGGAAGAATTTTGGTTGGTGTTGCTGTTGAAATGATGGAAGTTGGTTTTAAAAGAGATATTAGAGATGTGTTAGTGAAGTATAGAGATGATATTTTAAAGCAGGTTACTATGAATTAAAATGGGTTTTTTTATTTTTTTTCCTTTTTTGATTTTTTGTAAAACATAATATATAGTATTATTGGGTTTTTGTTAAGGGTTTACTTGATAAAATTTTATTTTTATTTTTATTATTATTATAATATTATTTATAATATAAGTTATTTATTATTGAAACTTGTTTAATGCTTAAATTATATATTTTTTAAATTTATATATTTTTAAATGAAGATAAAAAAACAAAAAAGATAAAAAAATAAAATTAATAAATTTATTAATCAATTTTATTATATTTTTTTACAATACAAGATTTATTTTCTTTTTTGTTTTTTCTTAGGTTTCTCATTTAAAATTTATTCATCATCTTCATATTCACTAGCATCAGCAAATAAATCATTGTCTTCAATATCATCATTATCATTAATTTCATTTTCTTCAATTAAATCATCATCAAAATTATTTTCTTCTTCATCTTCTTCTTCTTCAACTTCACCTAAATCTTCTATATTATCATCATCAATATCTTTATCATATTTTTTATATTCATCTTCCATTATTTTATCAGCATATTTGTCTAATTCATCGTCTTTTTCTTTTTGATCAATTATATCATCTTCTTTATTCATATTTTTTTTCTTTTCTTTTTTTTTCATTTTTTTTATATAATTTTTACTATTTGTTATTGTTGGATAAACTTTATTAAATTTTGAAATAAATTCTAAATCATCATCACTTAAATTTTCTTCTTCAATAAGGTTTTTATCATTTTTATTATTTTCATTCATTAATTTATTTTCTTCTTTTTCTGCATTTTCTATAAATTTTTGTAATTCTTCATCATCATTTTCTATTTTTTTTTCTTTTTTATGTTTTTTTTCTTTTTTAATTTTGGGATTTTTTAAAATAAATTTTTCAAGGAAATTAACAAGAGAAAAATCAACTAAAGGATCTCCATTATATGAAATTTCTTCTTTGTTGTAATTATCAATAATAAATTTACTCATTCTTTGAACTGAAGGATGATAATGTGCACTTAATAAATATAATTCATTTAAAAATGAATTTTCACCATTTGCAAATCGAGGATCTCTTTTAGAAGAATCATAAAAGTTTTTAATATTAGTTTGATTTTTTTCAATTAATTTCCATAATTTCTTTTTATTTCTTATAATTTGAGAAACAATAATTAAAATACATATTATATAAGAAGGTTCTGAAACTAAACTCATTTCTAATAATCTTTTTAAAAAAGATGATATTCTATTTATATTATTATCATACATTAAACTTATCATAATTAATTTTAAAGCTTCTTTAACATGTTTTGATAAACTTAATGAATTATTTGATATTAAATCATATAATGATTTATAATATCTATCAGAAAATGATTGATCTTGTGATTGAATAATTCCATACAATAATTTTAATATTTCTATTGATAATTTCAATGATTTGTTATATGACAATTCAAATAAAACTTTTATTTTTTCTTTTATTATTTCATTTATTTTTCCCATTTGATTTGGATTATTTTTCACATATTTAAACAATATATTTATTCTCTTTACTATCAATGATAAAAATTTTTCATTAGTTTCTTCTTCTTCTTTTATTTTCTGTTTCTTTTTCTTTTTATCTTTTATTTTTTTATTATTAATATTATCATTTGAATCTTCATTTCCAGAAAATTGATTAAATAAATTAAAAAAAAATTTAATAGATTCTTCCATAAAACCTAAAACACCATGAGGAATAATCATTTGACTTAAATAAACTAATGCATTATATTTAGCATTATTATTTTTAGAAGAAGTAAAAAAAGTTTTAACATTATTAAAAATAACCAAAGACATTTTCATATGTTTCATTTGTAAATTTTTTAATAACTGAATAGCATAATTTGATATTTCAGTTAAAGGATCACCTAATTTATTAATCAAATCACTTAAAATAATTTCTTCACATTCAGGTTCTTTAACAATCATTTCAAATAAATAATCCATACTTTTTTTTTTTAATTTTGGTAAAGGTTCATTTATAATATTTTCTTCTAATAAATTGATTAATTTTAAATATAAATTATGTATTCTATCTTCATAATAACTTTCTATTAATTTTTCGTTTGAAATTTTTATATTTTTCAAATCTGGATTATTTCCATATGCTTTTATAAAAGATAAATATTTTTTTCCTTGGAGAATATTTTCCAAAAATAATTCTTTTAAAGCAAGAATAATACTTTCATTTTTTCTTCTATTTTTACCATTTGATAATCTAAATAACATTTCTAAATATTTTATTTTATATTTTGGATTGTCTTTAATATATAACATTAATGAACTTATTTTATCATCAAATGTTCCTGTCTGTAAAATATCATATGTCCATTTTTTTTCTTTATTTATTTTTTTTGTATAATCTAATTTATCTAAATCATATAAGGAAGATTTTTCAAAATATAAATTTTTGGCTTTTTGATATAATTTTTCTATTGAACCTAATGAAGTTCTTTTTTCTTTATTTAAATTTTTCTTTTTTTTATTTTTATTTTTATTTTTCTTTTCATTTGGACGTAAATGCTTTTTATTTAAAAACTTTTTATCCTTTTTCTCTTTTTTATCATTTGTATTTTTATTATCTTTATTTTCAATTTCCTTTTTTTTTTCCTTATTCTCCATAATTAATTTTGGAATGATAAAAATTTAAAAATATATTATTTAATTTAAGTGTTTAAATTCAATTTAAAAAATTAAAATAACATAATTGAAATAGATCTAATGAAATTTTAAAAGAATATAAAGTAGAAAAATAAAATATAAAAAGGGAATTGAAATATTATTCATTAAGTCATTTTCTTTTCTATAATATTTTTTTAAATTGATTAATAAGAACATAAAAGTAGTATTGTCTAATTATTTAACTAATTTTTAATTATTTTATGAATAATTTAAATATTTTTTAAACCAAAATGAAGATAAGTCACTTTACCCTTTTTTTATTTATTTTCCTTCAAATAAAATGTTCAAACCAAGAAATAAACGAAACAATATTTAATTATATAAACTCAGGAAAATATAAAGAAATGGAAGAATACTTAGATTCTTTAAAATCTAAAAATATATCATTTAAAAAAGAATTAGTAGGAAATATTGAAAATAAAGTAAAAGAATTAAATAATCTTTTTGACAAATTATCAAAACTAGATAGTTCAAATAAAAAATTAATAGCACCAGCATTTTATTGGTTTGAAGATTATTTTTCAATCACATTAATGATATTTTATAGTTATAGACATAATACTCCAGGTTGTGGAGAAATTGATGATTATTTAGCAGTATTATATAATAATGAAAGAAGTTTCCATTTTAATGCTAATTGTACTATGGGAGATGAAGAAAAATATTTTAGTTTAGATTTAAATATTTATAAAAAATTAAAAAAAATTACTGGTGTTGTTTTAGAAAGAGGAAAAGCTATTGTCAAAATTGATAAGAAAGATATTGGATTTTGGGATAGATTATTATTACCTGGAGAAGAAATTCCTAATAATATGTTAAGAGGTGTTTCTTAAATTAAAATATTATTATTATAAATTTTACAATGTTTATTTTATCTTTGAATATAATTGCTTTTTTAATAATCATTTAAAATATTCATCATCTTTCTTCTAAAAAAATAGTATGTTTTTAATAAGCTTTTATTATTGTTTCAATATATTTTTTTCTTCTTTTTTCTTGTTAATTCCTCAATTAATAATTTTATATTTATTCATTTCTTAATATTTGATAAGTTATTATTAATTAGATAAAAACATACTATTTTTATTATAAACATATAATAACTTTTTTATTAATATTTCTTGTAAAAAAAGTTTCAATAAATTATTATATTAAAATACTTTTATACTTTTTTTTGTCTTTAATAAAAATATAAATTTATGTAAATATATATTTATTAAATTTATATTAAAATATAAAGAGAGAAAAATAAAAAATTAAAAACCCTTTTTACTAAAAGCTAAGGTTGGTAATGCTATTTTGTTATTTTTTTTACCAAAATTGCCATACATAGAATGGCTTCCAAAGCCTATATTATTTGTTTTGTTTTTAATATGTTTATTATAATTGAAATTTGTAAATTTATTCTTTTGAGAAGTAATATTATTATAATATTCAGGATATTCAACATCTTCATAAATAATATTATTATTTTTATTTTGGCTTTTATAATTAAATCTCTGAGAACCAAATTGTGTATTAATATTGAAATTATAAATATCATTCTTATTGTTATTATTATAATATGTTTTAAACATTTCTATATCTTTAAATGAATTTTGGTTTTGATTTTGTTTAAATTTATTATTAAAATATACTCCTCCATTATTTGATGAATTATTCATAAAATTCTTTTCTTTTTTTTTAAATTTATTATTTTGGTTTTGGTTTTGATTTTGATTTTGATTTTGATTTGATTTAAAAGTACCTAAAGTATTATTGAATGTTATTGTTGTTATTGATGCTTTATTTTGATTTTGAGGATTTTTCAAAGGAATAAAATTAATTGATTGATTTGGATTCACTTTATTATTTTCACCAACACCATTAAATGAATTTACATTTATAATATTAATATTTGTTGTATTTATTGTAGTTATATTTTTTTGATTATTTTGATTTAAATTAGTATTATTATTACGATTATTATTACTATTAACATTATTATTATTAATTTCATTTTCTTTCTTAGATTCTTTCTTAATTTTAATTTGTTTTGGTGAATTAGTAATATTCATATTATTATTAGTACTAATAGTATTATTATTAGAATTTAAATTAGTATGATTATTACTATTAACCTTCTCTTTAATTGGAACTTTTTCCTTTTCCTTTTCCTTCTCCTTATCCTTCTCCTTCTCCATTTCAATTCCCTTTTCTTCCATATATTGTTTAAAATAAGGATGTTTAAAAACAGTATCTCCATTAAGTCTTTTTTTAGGGTCCATTTCAAGTAAACCTTTCATAAAACTAATAGCAACTTTACTTAACTTCCCCATATACCTTCTTTCCAGAGTTTCAGGTTTATTAACGCTTTTAAGTACTTTCCCATTATAAATAGGATTACTATAAAACATATTAACTTGTTCTTGAGGTAGATTCCCAAGTACTTTCTCGATACAAATTAGTTGATCAGTTTCATCTTCACCAGGAAACATAGGATTCCCATCAGTGAGTTCTCCCATAATGCATCCCACAGCCCAATAATCCACACCAGGACCATAAACACCATTGGTGAGAAGTAATTCAGGACTTCGATACCATCTTGTTGCTACATAATCAGTTAATCCATTTTGTCCTTTAAGAACTTTTCTAGCAAAACCAAAATCACATAATTTTAAATTCATATCATTATCTACTAATAAATTTTCTGGCTTTATATCTCTATGAATCACTTCTTGAGAATGGAGATAAGATATCGCTTTACATAATTGAAACATTAAATGACATATTAAATTTGGCTCTAAACCATTTGGTTTTGTTTGGAGAAGTTCTAATAAATTTCGATCTACAAATTCAAAGACTAAAAATAAATTTCCCTTTCTTTTAAATGCCTCACGGAAATCAACTATGTTTGGGTGACGAAGTTGTTGAAGCATTCTTAATTCACGTTTCATTGTCTTTTTTACTAAGTCGTCATCTGTTTCTTTAAATTTTTTTATAGCTACATATTTTCCTGTGTCCTTTTTCTTACATTTATAAACTATTCCATATGCTCCTTCACCTACTACACCTAGTACTTCGTATTTGCTTTGCATTTTTTTTTGGGTTTTTTTTGTTTTATATTTTTTTAATTTTTTTTTAGAGGTTTTTTTTTGTTTATAATTTTTTTTTTTTTTTTTTTTTATTTTATTTTTTTTATTTTTTTTGTTTTTTTTTTTTTTTT
>JAEEGI010010217.1_pt1 | contig 20407 bp, 12 predicted proteins | sample 8958751 | NCBI WGS metagenome assembly JAEEGI01 (sample SAMN16246545, study PRJNA631951) | gut metagenome | biome: gut microbiome; feature: rumen; material: KS-attached | host: Bos | place: Iran: Karaj | collected 2018-10 | reverse complement strand
GGAACAGCTGTTAAGTTTATTTGATCATGAGAGTAGATCAATATGGATTTTTCTAAGTACAGAGTGCCCGGAGCAACGATGGGTTGCATTTTTATAGCTCTTGTTATAGCCTTTGGACTTCCGATAGTGCTTTCGATCGTCTGGGGAAAGAAGAGCAAGGCCAAAGCGTCATCGTTTTGGCTTGGGGCAGCAACATTTTTTGTTTTTGCCTTGATTTTGGAATCCATAGTTCACAATATCGTATTGAAAGCAGTCGGAACGGAAACCTTTAATTCGCTTGCTTTTATTGCTGTCTATGGAGGTCTTGCGGCAGGATTGTTTGAGGAGACCGGAAGATTCTTGGTAATGAAGCTCTTTATGAAAAAGACCCTTTGCAAAAAAGAGTCGATAATGTTCGGAATAGGTCATGGCGGCATTGAAAGCGTTCTGATAACCGGATTTACCTGCATTTCAAATCTGGCAATAGCGTATATACTAAATTCCGGGATGGGAAATCTTCTTACGACCGGATTTAATAACGGAAAAGAAGTTGAGTTATTGACACAGCTCTCACCTTTATGGAATTCTTCTCCGCTTACTTTTTTGGCCGGCGGACTTGAGAGAATATCGGCCGTAGCATTTCATATATGTGCTTCCTATCTTGTATACAGGGCAATAAAGGATTCAAAAATATATCTGTACTTTTTGGCGATCTTACTGCATGCATTGATGGATGGTGTTATGCTGGTGATCTTAAGGACCACAGAATCAACGTTGTTCACAGAAGTTTTCATTGCGGCATTCAGCCTGATATTCGTTATATTTACGATCAGAGCGTACAGAAAAGAGAAAGAGGAAGCTGTTTCTTTGGACCCTTTGGGATCGGTTGAATAAATTTTTTAAAAAATGCTTGACAGATAAAAAAACAGGTATTAACATAACCGTCATAAAAGCAAAGGCGCTTTGGACATTAAGTCCGAGGCGCCTATTTTCATTTCAGGAGGATAGAAGTTGTGTGCTCGATAATGGGCTGTCTTTCAAAAGAATATGATATCGCCCGTTTTAAGGAAGGATTCGAAAAGACGATTTCCCGAGGACCCGACGCAAGCCGTGTGATAACCTTCGATTCGGGAGTGCTCGCATTTCACAGACTCTCGATAATGGGACTTACCGATGAAGGTATGCAGCCCTTTGAATATGAGGGAAGTTACGTAGTATGTAACGGTGAGATTTACGGCTTTGACAAATTCAAGAAAGAGCTTGAAAAAGATTATGAGTTTAAAAGCGGTTCCGACTGCGAAGTACTTCTTCCGCTTTACAAGAAGTACAAGACGGATATGTTTAAACTCCTCGATGCCGAATTTGCTTTGATCCTTTACGATAAAGATGAAGACAAGTTCGTAGCCGCCAGGGATCCGATAGGAATAAGACCTCTTTACTACGGTTACGACAATAATAATACGTTATATATGGCAAGCGAAGCCAAAAACCTCGTAAGCCTCTGCAAAAAGGTAATGCCTTTCCCGCCCGGTCATTATTACAAGGACGGAAAATTCATATCCTACATGGATATGACGGAAGTAAAAGAATACATAAAAGACGATCTTGAAACGGTATGTGAGAACATTCACGACAAACTTATAAAGGGTGTTGAGAAAAGACTTGTTTCAGACGCAAAGGTAGGATTTTTACTTTCCGGCGGACTTGATTCATCACTTGTTTGTGCCATAGCCGCAAAACAGAGCGGTGTTCCCATAAAGACATTCGGAATCGGAATGGAAACGGACGCGATCGATCTTAAATACGCAAAAGAAGTTGCGGATTATATAGGAAGCGATCACACCGAAGTATACATGTCAAAAGAACAGGTGCTTGATTCATTAAGAGATGTCATTTATCTTCTTGGTACTTACGACATCACGACCATAAGAGCAAGCATGGGAATGTATCTTCTTTGTAAATGGATACATGAAAATACGGATATCCGTGTTCTTCTTACCGGCGAGATATCGGATGAGCTTTTCGGATACAAATACACCGATTTCGCTCCCGATGCCGAAAGCTTCGAAGAGGAATCGAAAAAGAGAGTAAGAGAGCTTCATATGTACGACGTGTTAAGAGCCGACAGATGCATCTCGGTCAACTCGCTTGAAGCAAGAGTTCCGTTCGGCGATCTTGATTTCGTAAAATACGTAATGGCGATCGATCCTGAAAAGAAGCTCAACAAATACAACAAAGGCAAGTATCTTTTAAGACATGCATTTGAAAAGGATGAGATATTGCCAAGAGACATTCTTTTCAGAGAAAAAGCGGCATTCTCCGATGCGGTCGGACACTCGATGGTAGACGATCTTAAGGAATTTGCCGAAAGCAAATATACAGATGAGGAATTCTTAAAGCTTAAAGAAAAATATACATACGCTAAGCCTTTTACAAAAGAATCCCTTTTGTACAGAGAGATCTTCGAGGAGTTCTATCCCGGACAGGCTGAGATGGTGGTTGATTTCTGGATGCCCAACAAAGAATGGGAAGGCTGTAACGTAAACGATCCGTCGGCCAGAGTTTTATCAAACTACGGTGCGAGCGGAGTATAAATTAAACAAAGGTATCGCAAGCAAAGGCGCTTGGACTTAACGGTCTAAGTGCCTTTTTTGATCAACAGAAACTGTTGATAAAAATGCTCCGCAAGGATGCGCACTCGCGCGAGTTGAAATTGTTGCTTTCAGCAACCGCGCTCGGCGCGGAGTTTTGCAAGCAAAACTCTTTAATAAGAAAGGAGAAACAAAATGGAACAAAAGATTACAGAAATGTACGGAAGTCTGGTATTTGGAGACAAGGTAATGCGTGATAAGCTTCCAAAGGACATTTACAAGGCTTTACGAAAGACTATAGATAAGGGCACGCATCTTGAACTTGATGTTGCCAATGCGGTTGCGATCGCAATGAAGGAATGGGCCGTTGATAACGGAGCTACCCACTACACACATTGGTTCCAGCCCCTTACAGGATTTACCGCTGAAAAGCATGACAGTTTTATCTCTCCCACAAGTGATGGGGAAATAATAATGGAATTTTCCGGCAAGGCACTCGTCAAAGGCGAGCCCGATGCTTCGTCATTTCCTTCAGGCGGTATAAGAGCTACATTCGAGGCAAGAGGATACACGGCATGGGATCCTTCATCACCGGCCTTCATCAAGGATAAGACGTTGTACATTCCCACAGCTTTCTGTTCATATACAGGTGAAGCACTTGATAAGAAGACTCCTCTTTTAAGATCAATGGATGCTCTTTCAAGAGAAGCGGTCAAACTTTTAAAGATCATCGGTAATGACGAAGTTGAAAGCGTGATCACAACCGTAGGTCCCGAGCAGGAATACTTCCTTGTGGATAAGGATGATTACAAGAAGAGAAGAGACCTTATCTTTACCGGAAGAACACTTTTCGGAGCACCCGCTCCCAAGGGACAGGAAATGGAAGATCACTACTTCGGATCCCTTCGTCCGAGAGTATCGGCATTCATGCACGAACTGGACGAAGAACTTTGGAAGGTTGGCATTCCCGCAAAGACAAAGCACAACGAAGTTGCACCTTGTCAGCATGAGCTCGCACCTGTATTTGATACCACAAACGTAGCGGTAGATCACAACCAGCTCACGATGGAGCTTATGAAGAAGATCGCAGAGAAGCACAATTTTGTATGTCTTCTTCACGAAAAGCCTTTCGCAGGTATCAATGGTTCGGGAAAGCACAATAACTGGTCACTTTCCACCAATACCGGAGTAAACTTACTCGATCCCGGAAAGACACCTGCAGAGAACATTCAGTTCTTACTGTTTTTGGTAGCAGTCATTAAGGCGGTTGACGAGCATGCCGATATGTTAAGACTTTCGGTTGCATCAGCAGGAAATGATCACAGACTCGGAGCTAACGAAGCACCTCCCGCCATCATTTCGATCTTCCTCGGAGAAGAGCTTACGGCAGTTTTGGATTCCATCGAGAACGAGAAGTTCTTCAAGAAGGGCGAAAATGTTCAGATGGGTGTCGGAGCACAGGTAATACCTCACTTTACCAAAGACAATACCGACAGAAACAGAACTTCACCTTTTGCATTTACCGGTAATAAGTTTGAGTTCAGATCCCTTGGATCGTCAGCATCGGTTGCAACTCCCAATATCGTACTCAACACGGCTGTTGCAGATGCGTTGTCACAGTTTAGCAAGAAGCTTGAAGGCTTATCCGGAAAGAAACTTGAAAGTGCGATCCACGAACTTATCAAGAGCACGATAACAAAGCACAAGCGAGTTTTGTTTGACGGAAACGGATATACGGACGAATGGGTTAAGGAAGCAAAGAAGAGAGGTCTTTACAATCTTAAGTCCACTCCCGATGTTCTTCCCAGACTTCTTGATAAGAGCAACAAAGAGCTTTTCATCAAGCATGGTATTTACAGTGAAACCGAGATCGAGTCACGTTATGAGATCCTTCTTGAGAATTATACAAAGACGATCCACATCGAGGCTTGCACTCTTAAGGATATGATGTATCACGACTTTATGTCGGCGGTTACCAAGTATATGGATGACACCGCAGAACATATCGTCAGAAAGAAGACGGTATCCAAGGAGATCCCGGTTACGGCTGAAGAGAATATGCTTAAGACGATAGCTTCCAAGTATGAGTCACTTGCGGCAGCGGTACTTAAACTTGAAGAGGATATCGCAAAGGCAGAGAAGATCTCTGATGAACTTAAGAAAGCTAAGTTCTATCACGATCCCGTATTGAGTGATATGGAAGAGGTCAGAAAGTACGCAGACTACATCGAGCAGTACATTCCCGATTCTTATCTTCCTTATCCTACATACAGCAAAATATTATTCTACGTTTAAAACGCAAAGGCGCGTGATCTTATAACTCACGCGCCAATTTTCATACGAAAGGAACTATAAACATGAGTGAATTATTACAAAGCATAGACACGGAAGTGTTTGGAGTATGGTTTTTGATCGGTGCGGCATTGGTGTTCTGGATGCAGGCAGGATTTGCAATGGTTGAAGCAGGTTTTACCAGAGCTAAGAACACCGGTAACATCATCATGAAGAACCTGATGGACTTTTGTATAGGTACCGTCGTTTTCGTTATCATCGGTGCAGGTTTGCTGCTCGGTGAGGACCTTATCGGATTCATCGGAAAACCCGGATTTGATATCTTTACTTCTTATGAATCATTTGACTGGTCATCATTTGTATTTAACTTAGTATTCTGTGCCACAACGGCAACGATCGTTTCCGGTGCCATGGCAGAAAGAACACGATTCATCAGTTATTGTATTTACTCGGCTGTTATTTCAGCTTTGATCTATCCCATCGAAGCTCACTGGATCTGGGGCGGCGGCTGGCTTGCACAGATCGGTTTCCACGATTACGCAGGATCTACCGCGATCCATATGGTAGGCGGTATCGCAGCTTTGATCGGTGCAGCATTACTCGGACCCCGTATCGGTAAGTTCGAACGTGACGAAAAAGGCAAAGTTGTTAAAGTAAACGCTTTCCCCGGTCACAACTTAACGATCGGCGCACTCGGCGTATTCATCCTCTGGTTTGGATGGTACGGATTCAACGGCGCAGCAGCTACAAACGTAGCAGAGCTTGGAAGTATCTTCCTTACCACTACCATCGCTCCCGCTGTAGCAACCGTAGCATGTATGATCCTTACTTGGGTTAAATACGGAAAACCTGATATCTCAATGTGCCTTAACGCATCACTTGCAGGACTTGTAGCGATCACCGCTCCCTGTGATGTAACCGATGCTCTCGGCGCAGCAATAATCGGTTTGGTAGCAGGTTTGCTCGTTGTATTCGGCGTATGGTTCCTCGATTATAAACTCCATGTTGATGACCCTGTAGGTGCCGTTGCGGTTCATTGCTTAAACGGCATCTGGGGAACCATCGCAGTAGGTCTCTTTGCTACATCCTCATCACCCGCTTTTGAGACCGCCGGTATTAAAGAAGGCCTCTTCTATGGCGGCGGTTTCGAACAGTTGGGACTTCAGCTCACAGGTTTTGCGGCTGTAGCCGGATGGACTGTAGTTACTATAACGATAGCATTCTTAATAATCAAAGCGATCTTCGGTCTTCGTGTTACAGAAGAAGAAGAGATCACAGGTCTTGATGTGACCGAGCACGGTCTGACTTCCGCATATTCGGGATTTGCGATCATGGACGTTTCAAACACAATGACGATGACCGTAAACGAAAACACAAACCTCGGTGTTTCGGACTACGACAAGGCAAGCGAGTTTGTTCGCGAGAAATCCGTCAGCACATACGTTGCTCCGGATATCAATACGGGAATTCACAAGGTCGTTATTATCGCAAAACTTACAAAGTACGATGCTTTGAGAAAGGCGATGAACGAGCTGGGCGTAACCGGTATGACAGTAACTCAGGTAATGGGCTGCGGTATCCAGAAGGGCGCCGGCGAGATGTACAGAGGTGTCGAAGTCGATGCGACATTGCTTCCTAAAGTTAAGGTTGAGGTTGTCGTAAGCGAGATACCTGTACAGAAGGTAATAGACGTTGCCAAGAAGACACTGTATACGGGACATATCGGAGACGGCAAGATCTTTGTTTACAACGTTGATAAGGTTGTTAAGATCAGAACCGGTGAAGAAGATTTCGACGCATTACAGGATGTCGAATAAAAAAGCTATATACGAAAAGGCATAGATTTTCTACTCATAGATTTCACAAGGGCAAACCTTGTGAAATCTATTGAGCGTTTATAAAACGGAGGCAGTAATGGTTAAGTATGTATTTGTAACGGGCGGAGTTGTATCGGGACTCGGAAAAGGAATAACGGGAGCATCTCTCGGAAGACTTTTAAAGGCAAGAGGATACAGAGTCGTAATGAAAAAGTTCGACCCTTATATAAACATCGACCCGGGAACAATGAATCCCATACAGCACGGAGAAGTGTTCGTAACGGATGACGGTACCGAGACGGATCTCGATCTTGGCCATTACGAAAGATTCATAAACGAAAGCCTCAACAAAAATTCAAACGTAACTACCGGAAAGATATACTGGGCGGTCATTAACAAGGAACGTCACGGTGATTACGGCGGAGGAACGGTACAGGTCATTCCTCATATAACAAACGAGATCAAGTCCCGATTCGTTACGGAAGACGTTGACGGTGTTGACACCGTAGCGATAATCGAGATCGGAGGAACGGCGGGAGACATCGAAAGTCAGCCATTCCTTGAAGCCATAAGACAGTTCCAGGCCGATGTGGGAAGAGAAAACGCGATAGTCATTCAGGTTACCCTCATTCCTTACCTTAAGGCTTCGGGCGAACTCAAAACAAAACCTGCGCAGATGTCTGCGAAGAACTTACAGAGTATGGGTATATGGCCGAACATTTTGGTATGTCGTTCCGATTATCCGTTAGACGAACATTTAAAAGAAAAGCTTGCGCTTTTCTGTAATGTAAAAAAAGAGCATGTGCTCGAAAATCTTGATGCGGAATTTCTGTATGAAGTTCCGATAATGTTGGAGAAAGAAAACTTTGCGAAAGCGGTATGCGACAGCCTAAGTATTGCATGTCCCGAGCCTGACTTAAAGGAATGGGAACAGATGCTTGATAACCTCCATCATCCCGATAAGGAAGTTACGGTATCCTTGGTAGGCAAATATGTTTCTTTGCACGATGCTTACCTAAGCGTTGTGGAAGCACTTAAGCACGGCGGCATATCCAACAGGGCAAAGGTCAATATAAACTGGATCGATTCCGAGGAAATCACCAAGGAAAACGTAGAAAATAAACTAAAAGACAGCGACGCGCTGATCGTTCCCGGAGGTTTCGGAACAAGAGGCATAGAGGGAATGATAACAGCAATCGGATATGCGAGAGAAAAGAAGAAGCCTTTCCTTGGCATATGCCTCGGAATGCAGCTTTCACTTATAGAATATGCAAGAAACGTAGCCGGACTTGAAGGCGCAACAAGCACCGAGTTTGATGAAAACGCAAAATACCCCGTTATCCACATAATGCCCGACAAAGAAGGGCTTGAGGATGTGGGCGGAACATTAAGACTTGGTTCATATCCCTGTGATCTTACGGATAACACCATTGCAAGGAGTTTATACGGCGAAGAACATATAACAGAAAGACACAGACACAGATACGAAGTAAACAACGAATACAGAGAGATCTTAACCAAGGCAGGTCTGGTATTTTCGGGAATGTCTCCCGATAAGAGGATCGTCGAGATGCTTGAGTTACCTACACATCCGTTCTTTGTTGCAACACAGGCACATCCGGAATTCAAGTCACGACCCGATAAGGCTCATCCGTTATTCAGAGGCTTTATAAAAGCAGCAATAGAGTACAAAGAAAAAACCGTCAAAGAAGGGTAAAGTCATGGAAAGTGAAAATAAAGGCTTATACAGAAGCGAATTTGAACATGATAACTGCGGTATAGGCGCAGTCGTAAACATCAAAGGAAAAGCCGCTCATTCGATAGTGGATGATGCTTTGAGCATAGTTGAAAACTTAGAGCACAGAGCAGGTAAAGACGCTGAAGGAAAGACAGGCGACGGTGTCGGCATTCTTACTCAGATTCCTCATAAGTTATTTAAGAAGCTTTGCAAAGCAGAAGGCATCGAGATCGGAAACGCACGTGAATACGGCGTAGGTATGTTCTTCTTCCCGCAGAACGAACTAAAAAGAAGCCAGGCGATGAAGATGTTTGAAGTCATCGTCAGAAAAGAAGGGCTTACATTCCTTGGCTGGAGAAAGGTAAAGATCAATCCTTCTGTGCTGGGAAGCAAGGCTCTTGAAAGCATGCCCGTGATCTATCAGGGATTCATCAAACGTCCCGAAGATATAACCGATGACATCGCATTCGACAGAAAGCTCTACATCATAAGACGTGTATTTGAGCAAAGTACGGATACGACCTATGTTCCTTCACTTTCTTCAAGGACCATAGTTTACAAAGGTATGTTCCTTGTAAAGCAGTTAAGACCTTTCTTTGAAGACCTTATGGATAAAGATTTTGAGTCTGCCATTGCAATGGTACACTCAAGATTTTCCACGAACACAAATCCAAGCTGGGAACGTGCGCATCCCAACAGGATCCTTGTTCATAACGGCGAGATCAACACCATAAAAGGAAATGTGGACAAGATGCTGGCAAGAGAAGAAACGATGCATACCGATGTCTTTTCTTCGGAAGACATGACAAAGATTCTTCCGGTTGTTTCTTCATCCGGTTCTGACTCAGCTATGCTTGACAATACCCTTGAGTTCTTATCCATGTCCGGAATGGATCTTGCCCTTGCCGCAAGCATACTCATTCCCGAGCCTTGGACGCATAACGATACTATCCCCGAAGAAGTCAGAGACTTCTATCAGTACTATGCAACCATGATGGAGCCTTGGGACGGACCCGCATCTATCCTTTTCAGCGACGGTGATGTGATGGGTGCGATACTCGACCGTAACGGACTTCGTCCTTCAAGATACTATGTGACCGATGACGACAGACTTATCTTAAGTTCCGAAGTCGGTGTCCTTGAGGTGGACGAATCTCACATCCTTAAAAAAGAAAGACTTCATCCCGGAAAGCTTTTACTTATCGATACAAAAGAAGGAAAGCTCATGGGTGATGATGAGATAAAAGAAAAATACGCCCTTAAAGAGCCTTACGGCGAATGGATCGACAGCAAGCTCATAAAGCTTAAAGATATCAAGATCCCCAACAACAAAGTTATTTCTTATAAAGAAGACGAACTTTCGAAGCTGCTTCTTTCTTTCGGATATGCATACGAAGAATACAGCGAAGAGATCGCAAACATGGCTCTTAACGGCGGCGAGTCCATCGGAGCGATGGGTGTGGACACTCCTTTGGCGGTTTTGTCAAAGCAGTACAGACCGTTATTTGATTTCTTTAAGCAGATGTTCGCGCAGGTTACAAACCCGCCCATCGATGCCGTACGTGAAAAGATAGTTACTTCAACCACGGTTTACCTTGGAAAGAACGGAAATCTGTTAGAAGAAAAACCCGAGAACTGTCAGGCGCTCAAGATCGAGAACCCGATACTTTCAGACCTTGACCTTCTTAAGATCGAGAAGATGAACAAGCCCGGATTCAAGATCGCAAAAGTACCGATCATCTTCTATAAGAGCACACCTATCGAAAGAGTCATCGATCACTTATTTGTTGAAGTGGATAAAGCTTACAACGAAGGTGCCAACATTCTTATCCTTTCCGACAGAGGTGTTGATGAAAACCACGTTGCGCTTCCTTCGCTTCTTGCGGTGGCAGCGGTTCACATGCATCTTGTTAAAACAAAGAAATGTACCGCGATGTCGATAATCATCGAATCCGGTGAGCCCAGAACAGTACATCATTTCGCTACTCTTCTCGGATACGGTGCCAGTGCTGTCAATCCTTACCTTGCACATGCCTGCATCGAAAAGCTTGCACAGGACGATCTTCTCGACAAAGACTATTACGCAGCGGCAAACGATTACGACAATGCGATACTTAAAGGCATCGTAAAGATCGCTTCCAAGATGGGTATCTCAACGATCCAGTCTTATCAGGGAAGCAAGATCTTCGAAGCAATCGGTATTTCGGCAGACGTTATCGACAAATACTTTACAAAGACCATAAGCCCCATCGGCGGATATTCACTTAACGATATCGCCGATGCGGTAGACAAGCAGCATTCGAAAGCGTTCGATCCCCTGGGACTTACAACGGAGCTTTCCCTTCCTTCAAAGGGAATGCACAAGTCAAGAGCGGCAGGTGAACTTCACAGATACAATCCCGAGACGGTTCATATGCTTCAGAAGGCTACAAGAGACGGAAACTACGACGAATTCAAGCAGTATACGAAGATGGCCGACAGAGAAGAGACCGGATATCTTCGAAGCTACCTTGATTTCAAATTCTCCGATAAGCCCGTAGCGCTTGACGAAGTGGAAAGCGAATACGAGATCGTAAAGAGATTTAAGACAGGAGCAATGTCATACGGTTCCATCTCCGAAGAAGCTCACGAGACGCTGGCCATTGCGATGAACCACTTAAAAGGTAAGTCAAACTCGGGCGAAGGCGGTGAATCGGAAGAAAGAATCCTTTCCGAGAACGATAAAGACAACAGAAATTCCGCTATTAAGCAGGTTGCTTCGGGTCGTTTCGGTGTTACCGAAAGATATCTTTGCTCGGCAAAAGAGATCCAGATCAAAATGGCGCAGGGTGCAAAACCCGGTGAAGGCGGACATCTTCCCGCAGGAAAGGTTTATCCCTGGATCGCAAAGACGAGACATTCGACTCCCGGCGTAAGTCTTATTTCACCTCCTCCTCACCATGACATTTATTCCATCGAGGACTTGGCGCAGCTTATATATGACCTTAAGAATGCAAACAAATACGCACGTATTTCCGTTAAGCTCGTTTCCGAAGCAGGTGTCGGCACCATCGCTGCCGGTGTTGCAAAAGCCGGTGCGCAGGTAGTGCTCATCTCCGGTTACGACGGAGGAACCGGTGCGGCTCCTTTAAGCTCGATCCACAACGCAGGTCTTCCCTGGGAGCTTGGTCTTGCGGAGACACACCAGACTCTTATAAAGAACGGATTGAGAGAAAGAGTAAGAATAGAAACCGACGGAAAACTTATGACGGGTCGTGATGTAGCCATCGCAGCAATGCTCGGTGCCGAAGAATTCGGATTTGCTACCGCTCCTTTGATCACCCTGGGATGCGTAATGATGAGAGTATGTAATCTTGATACATGTCCCATGGGTATCGCAACGCAGAACCCGGAACTGAGGAAAAGATTCATCGGAAAGCCTGAATATGTGGAAAACTTCATGCTCTTCATCGCAAGAGAACTTCGTGAATATATGGCAAAACTCGGAGTTAAGAGTGTTGATGAACTGGTAGGAAGAACAGACCTCCTTACACCCAAGAAAGATTTAAGCGGCGGAGCGGGCAGCATCGTATTTGACGAGATCTTATTTAACGACGGTGACGGAAATCACATCTTCTCACCCGACAACGTATATGATTTCGAACTTGAGAAGACAGTTGACGAAAGCGTTCTGTTAAAAGACAAGAAGATCGCCGCGGCAATAAAGAGCGGAAAGAACGCAACCGTTGATATCAAGATAAAGAACACGGACAGATCGCTCGGTACGTTACTCGGTGCCGAGGTCGTAAGACATCACAGCGAAGGTTTAAGTGACGATACGATATTCATTAACTGTGAAGGTTCTGCAGGACAGAGCTTCGGTGCTTTTGTTCCGAAGGGTATCACTTTAAATGTAACGGGTGATGCAAACGATTATCTCGGAAAAGGATTGTCCGGCGGAAAAGTTATCGTAAAGGCTCCCAAAGACGCGGCTTACGATGCGGAAGAAAACATTGTGGTGGGAAACGTAGCTTTATACGGAGCTACTTCGGGTGAAGCATACATTTCCGGTATCGCAGGTGAGAGATTCTGCGTAAGAAATTCCGGTGCCACCGCGGTAGTTGAAGGTGTGGGCGAGCATGGTTGCGAATACATGACAGGCGGTAAGGTCGTTATCTTAGGACCTACAGGAAAGAACTTTGCGGCCGGTATGAGCGGCGGTGTCGCATATGTATACGATGAAGAAAATCGTCTGTACAGAAACTTAAACAAAGAGCTCGTTTTGATGGAGAAGGTCGAGACCAAAGCAGACAAAGAAGAATTAAAGAAGATGCTTGAAGATCACATCAAGTATACGGGTTCAAAGAAAGCGACCGAGATACTTAAAGATTATGCGAACAATCTTTCCAAGTTTAAAAAGATAATCCCCGAGGATTACAAGAAGCTCATCAGTGTTACGAGCATGCTTGAGGAACAGGGAATGAGTATTGAAGAAGCAAGAATAGAAGCATTTTACAAATGCACCGGAAAGGAGCATTGAGATGGGAAAAGCAACAGGTTTTTTGGAATATGAAAGAAAAGACGGCGAAGTGGTGAAGCCTTCGGTCCGTACGCAGAACTTCCTTGAATTTCATAAATCCCTTTCTTACAAAGAGCAGCAGCTTCAGGGTGCAAGATGTATGGCATGCGGTATTCCGTTCTGCCAGGCAGGTGCGATGATAGCAGGTATGGCTTCGGGTTGTCCTTTGCACAACCTTGTTCCCGAAACGAACGATCTTGTTTATAAAGGAAAATGGGAACAGGCTTACAAGAGACTTTCGACGACTCATCCTTTACCCGAATTTACTTCAAGAGTCTGCCCCGCGCTTTGCGAAAACGCTTGTACATGCGGACTTAACGAAGCTCCCGTTTCCACAAAGGAAAACGAAAAAGCGATCGTAGAGTATGCTTACGAGAACGGTTTGGTAAAACCCGATGTTCCGGCAGTGAGAACCGGCAAAAAGATCGCGATCATAGGAAGCGGACCTTCCGGACTTTCCGCAGCCATAATGTTAAACAAGCGCGGTCATGAAGTTACGGTATATGAAAGAAACGACAGAGCCGGCGGACTTTTAAGATACGGAATCCCCAATATGAAGCTTGATAAGAGAGTCATCGACAGACGAATCAAGATCATGGAAGAGTCGGGAATAAAGTTTGTATATAACGTAAATGTGGGAAAAGACATTACGGGAGAAGAACTTTTAAAAGAATATGACAGAGTACTTCTCTGTACCGGAGCTTCCAATCCCCGTGACATAAAAGCACCCGGAAGAGAAGCAAAAGGTATCATGTTTGCGGTCGATTTTTTAAAGGAAGTAACCAAGACTTTGATCGACGGAGGGTATGACAGCGAAGCAATGATCTCAAAAAACGCTTTTTCTTTCGGCACTGTTAAAGGAAAGCATGTTTACGTCATCGGAGGCGGTGATACGGGAAACGACTGTGTCGGAACATGTATGAGACTGGGTGCCGCGTCGGTTAAGCAGATTGAGATGATGCCAAAGCCTCCCGTAGAAAGAGCACTTAACAACCCCTGGCCCGAATGGCCCAAGATACTTAAGACCGATTACGGTCAGGAAGAAGTTATAGACAAGTTCGGTGAAGATCCGAGAATCTATACCACCACCGTAAAGGAATTCATTAAAGATAAGAACGGAAAGCTTAAAGCGATAAAGATCGTAAAGCTTAAATCCGAAAAGGACGAAAAGACCGGAAGGATGAACATGGTTCCCATCGAAGGAACCGAAGAAGAAGTAAAGGCCGACATCGTTCTTATCGCGGCAGGATTCCTCGGAAGCGAAGAATACGTAAGAAATACGTTCAAAGTTGAATGTAACGAAAGAACAAACATAAAGACCGCGGAAGGTTTTTACAAGACGAGTGAAGACAGAGTTTTCGCCGCAGGAGATGCAAGGCGCGGACAGTCGCTCGTGGTATGGGCCATAGCGGAAGGAAGAAGAGCAGCCGGTGAAATTGACTACTCTTTGATGGGCTATACAAATTTATAAAAATATGTATTGCATTTTACATATGACATGGTTTATAATTTCCGACAGACAAAGGCGTCTAAAGAGAGTGTGATTGCACTCTTTTTGGAACGCCTAATTTTTTTACACAAAACGGAGGAGACAGTTATGTCATATGTTGATGAGGTTTATGAACGTGTAGTAGCACAGAACCCTGCACAGCCCGAGTTCCATCAGGCAGTTAAAGAAGTGCTTGAGTCACTCAGAGTTGTTATTGAGGCTAATGAAGAAAAGTATAAAAGAGACGGCCTTCTTGAGAGACTTGTTACTCCCGAGAGACAGCTTCTTTTCAGAGTTCCCTGGGTAGATGACAAGGGACAGGTTCAGGTAAACAACGGATACCGCGTACAGTTTAACAGTGCGATCGGTCCTTACAAGGGAGGTTTAAGACTTCACCCTTCAGTAAACTTGGGTATTATCAAGTTCCTCGGATTTGAACAGATCTTCAAGAACTCTCTTACCGGTCTTCCCATCGGTGGCGGCAAGGGCGGTTCCGATTTCGATCCCAAGGGCAAATCCGACAGAGAAGTAATGGCATTCTGCCAGAGCTTTATCTCAGAACTTTTCAAATATATCGGCGCTGATACCGACGTTCCCGCAGGTGATATCGGAACAGGCGCACGCGAGATCGGTTTCATGTACGGTCAGTACAAGAGACTTACCGGTCTTTATGAAGGTGTTCTTACAGGTAAGGGACTTTCATACGGCGGATCGCTCGCAAGAACAGAAGCTACCGGTTACGGTCTTCTTTACATGACTGAAGAAATGTTAAAGTGCAACGGTGTTGACATTAAGGGCAAGACAGTTGCTGTTTCAGGTTCTGGTAACGTTGCTATCTACGCTATCCAGAAGGCACAGCAGCTTGGTGCTAAGCCTGTTACATGTTCCGATTCCACCGGTTGGGTATACGATCCCGAAGGAATCGACGTAGCACTTCTTAAGGAAGTAAAGGAAGTTAACCGTGCAAGACTTACAGAGTATGCAGCAAAGAGACCTTCGGCTCAGTATCATGACAAGAAGGCAGAAGGCACCAACCAGTGGGAAGTAAAGGTTGATATCGCTCTTCCTTGCGCAACTCAGAACGAACTTAATCTTGATGATGCAAAGAAGCTTGTAGCAAACGGTGTTATCGCTGTTTGTGAAGGTGCTAACATGCCTACCACTCTTGAAGCTACACAGTATCTCCAGGACAACAAGGTATACTTCGTACCCGGCAAGGCTGCAAACGCAGGCGGTGTTGCTACATCAGCACTTGAGATGAGCCAGAACTCAGAGAGACTTTCCTGGACATTCGAAGAAGTTGATGCAAAGCTTAAGAACATCATGGTAAACATCTTCCACAACCTTGACGATGCTTCAAAGAAGTACGGTCTTGAAGGCAACTATGTTGCAGGTGCCAACATTGCAGGCTTCTTAAAGGTTGCAGATGCCATGAACGCACAGGGTATTGTATAAGCTGATCATTTAGTTTACATTGCGGTTTTATCGCATTGACACAAAAGGATCGGGGCACCAATTAAAGCTTAATGCTCATTTTGGTGTCCCGTTTTGTTTTAAAAGAAAGGACGACCATGAGGACAAAAGAAGACATACTTAATTTGATAGATGAAGAAGGAGTCGAGTTCATAAGACTTCAGTTTACCGACATATTCGGAAGACTCAAAAATATCGCCGTTACTCCCGGACAGATGGCAAGAGTTTTTGCAAACCGCTACTCTTTCGCCGGATCTGCCGCTTTCGGTGACAGTTACGATTTTGATGACAGACTTTATCTTTATCCCGATCTTGATACTTTCATGATCTTACCCTGGAGACCGCAGCAGGGAAAAGTTGCAAAGGTTGTATGCGACATTTGTCTTGAAGACGGTACTCCTTTTGAAATGTGTTCAAGAAATATCCTCAAAAAGACTTTAAAGAAAGTCGCAGATGCGGGATATAAAGCTACGATTTATACCGAGAATGAGTTCTTCTTATTCCATACCGACGAAAACGGTCTTCCTACAACCACTTCTCACGAACTGGCCGGTTACCTTGATGTAGGTCCCGTGGATTTCGGTGAAAATGCAAGAAGAGACATAGTGCTCATGCTTGAGGAAATGGGCTTTGAGATCGAATCATCTCACCATGAAGCCGCTCCCGCACAGCATGAGGTTGATTTTGCTGCGGCAGAAGCGCTTGAAACCGCAGATTCCATACAGACATTCAGATTCGCAGTAAGATCCATCGCCAAGAGATTCGGTCTTTATGCAACGTTCATGCCCAAGCCCAAGACAGATGTAGCGGGATCGGGCATGCATCTTACCGTTACTCTTACAAAAGACGGAAAGAACATACTTAGAAATGACGACAATACCCCTTCAAAAGAAGCTTATGCTTTCGTAGCGGGTATTCTTAATCATGCAAAAGCTTTGGCAGCCATCTGCAATCCTTCGGTCAATTCTTATAAAAGACTGCTTGGCGGATACGAAGCACCCAATGCCATCGTTTGGTCAACAAAGGGCGAGAAAGCACTTGTTAACCTGGTAAACGATGTTGAGGATACGAAGATCGAATTGAGATTCCCCGACGGTTCTTCAAATCCTTATCTTGTACTTGCAACCTGCTTAAGCGCAGGTCTTGACGGTATACAGAATAATATGGATCCCGGCAGCGAGTGCAAGACATGCGAAGACTTTAACAATGCGGACGTTTTACCCGAAAATTTAAAAGACGCCGTAATCGATCTTAAAAATGACGAGACAATTGTGAACTCTCTTGGAAAAGAGTTCTTAAAAGTATACGAAGATATCAAAAAACGCGAGTGGAAGGATTATATGACGAGAGTTTCCGATTGGGAACTTGAAATGTATCTTACAAAGATCTAGGGAGGATCCTTATGGGCTGTATATTGATCTCCATGCCCAAATTTGAGGATGCAGGCCACATACAAAGGATCGTTTCGGGAAGCGGATTTTGGGATCGCGTGTATATCTGTGAGAGCGGAAATGAGATACTCAGAACCGTCGAAGACAGAGATGTAAGCATAGTCATCTGTACCAAAAGACTTTCCGATATGGGATACGAAGAGCTTTCCACTTATCTTCCGGCGCATGTCAATATGGTTCTTTTGACAAAGGACGCCGGGCTTGAACCGTTTTCAAGCAATATAATCAAGCTTTTGATGCCGTTTAAACCCGTTGATCTTAAAGATACGCTAAGTATGCTTTTACCGGGAAGCTTTGCTTTAGGCAGGAAACAAAAACCTAAGCCTAAACCGCAAAGATCCGAAGAGGAAAAGAGGCTTATTGAAAAAGCGAAGCTTATCTTAATGGACAGAAACGGAATGACGGAACCCGAGGCCTTTAGGTATATCCAAAAATCTAGCATGGATATGGGGCGCACCATGACAGAAAGTGCGCAGATGATTCTTTTGTTAAACAGTGAGTGATCACTTAAAACAAGCGGGACATATATGAAGATCAGATTTACAAAAATGCACGGATGCGGCAACGATTACGTGTACATCAACGGATTTAGCGAACATATCGCAAAAGAAGACAAACCGGGATTTGTGAAAACCGTAAGCGACAGACATTTCGGGATAGGATCGGACGGGGTTATCTTTATTAACCCTTCGGATATCGCCGATTTTGAAATGGAAATGTACAATGCGGACGGAACACGTGCCCAGATGTGCGGAAACGGGATAAGAAGTGTTGCTAAATATGTTTACGACAGACATCTTACGGACAAAGAAGAGATGACGATCGAAAGCATGGGAAAGATCAAGTATATCACCGTTTTCCCCGAAAACGGGAAGGCAAAGCTCATCAAAGTCGATATGGGAGAGCCAATACTTGAGGCAAAAAAGATCCCCGTTATCTCAAATGAAGAAAAGGTCATTGATGAACCTATCTTTACGGACAACAAAGAATATCGAATGACGTGTGTTTCCATGGGCAATCCGCATGCGGTGATCTTTCTCGATCCCGATACTTTAAAGATAGAGGAACTGGGACCGAAGTTTGAAGATCACGTAAGATTTCCCGAAAGGATCAATACGGAATTTGTAAAAGTTCTCGACAGAAAAAATGTAAAAATGCGTGTCTGGGAACGGGGAACAGGCGAGACGTTGGCCTGCGGAACAGGTTGCTGTGCAACAGCCGTGGCCTGTATCTTAAACGGACTTACCGATGATGAGATAACCGTTCACGTACGCGGCGGTGACATTAATGTAAAGTGGGACAAAGAAACAAATCATGTATTCATGACAGGTCCCGCAGAGTTTGTATTTGACGGCGAGACAGAATATTAAAAGAGGCAACGGCAATGGTTAAGATCAATGATAATTATCTGAATCTGAAAGGAAGCTACCTGTTTTCGACTATAGCAAAAAAGGTTAAAGCTTACAGTGAGGAAAATCCCGATAAAAAGATAATAAGACTCGGCATAGGCGATGTAACAAGACCGCTTTCTTCTTCCGTGATAGCAAGTCTTCACAAAGCTGTAGACGAAATGGCAGACAAAGAAACGTTCAAAGGCTATGCACCCGATCTCGGATACGAGTTTTTAAGAAGCGCGATCGCAAAATGCGATTATAAGGACAGAGGATGCGACATCGAAGCAGATGAGATATTCATATCCGACGGAGCAAAGTGCGATTCGGGAAATATTCAGGAGATCTTTTCAACAGATAATATTATCGCAGTATGCGATCCGGTTTATCCCGTATATGTGGACTCAAACGTAATGGCAGGAAGAACGGGTCTTTTCGATGAGAATACGGGAAGATATTCAAAAGTTGTCTACATGCCTTGCACAAAGGAAAACAATTTTACACCTGCATTTCCCGAGAAGACTCCGGACATCATCTATCTTTGTTTTCCCAATAACCCCACCGGCGGTGTAATAACAACATCCGAACTTCAGAAGTGGGTTGATTACGCTAACGAAAATAAAGCGGTCATCATTTACGATGCCGCTTATGAAGCATACATAAAAGAAGAAAACATCCCTCACACGATCTATGAGTGTGACGGCGCAGATACCTGCGCGATAGAGCTTCGTTCTTTTTCCAAAAATGCCGGATTCACGGGACTTCGACTCGGATTTACGGTCATCCCCAAAAAGCTGACAGTCGGAGATGTATCGCTTAATACTCTTTGGGCAAGAAGACACAGCACAAAATATAACGGGGCTCCCTACATCGTTCAAAGAGCGGGTGAAGCGGTATATTCGGATAAGGGAAAGGCCGAAGTCAAAGAGCTTGTAAACTATTATATGGAGAATGCTTCATATATATGCGAAGGCTTAAAGAGTGCGGGGTATGAGATATACGGCGGCGTGAACGCACCCTACATATGGCTAAAGACGCCCGACGGGCTTTCAAGCTGGGAATTCTTTGATCTTTTGCTAAATAAAGCTTCCGTAGTCGGTACACCCGGTTCGGGATTCGGTCCGAGCGGCGAAGGATATTTCAGACTGACCGCTTTCGGCGATCATGAAGCCACCAAAGAGGCGATCGAGAGAATAAAGAAGTTATAGCGTTGTTGCGGGTTTATCAATTAAGTGATAAATTTGATTATATGAAAAAAACAGCGCTCATACTGTCAAAAATCTCATATTTTATCGCATCGATCATTTTACTTTACCTTTGCGTTCAGTCCGCGAGACTTACGTTTTTATCCGACGTGTCAAATCTTGTCGATGAAAGCATCCGTAAAAGCAAAGATATATTTATACTTAACATATTGGTCGCAATTCTCGGGGCAGCGGTACTTTATGCCCTTTCCCGGGCAATCTTTAAAAGTGAAGATAAGCAGAAAAACCGTAAAAGACTGTTGGTCATACAAATTGCGGTTTCCTGCTTTATTTTTGTTTTATTGATCCTTTTTGTTCTTAAAACAAAGATATCTCCTTATTGGGATCAGATGGAAGTTTTCCTCGATGCACAAAGGTTCAATG
>JAEEGI010010216.1_pt1 | contig 20409 bp, 18 predicted proteins | sample 8958751 | NCBI WGS metagenome assembly JAEEGI01 (sample SAMN16246545, study PRJNA631951) | gut metagenome | biome: gut microbiome; feature: rumen; material: KS-attached | host: Bos | place: Iran: Karaj | collected 2018-10 | reverse complement strand
GGATCTCCCACTCACCCTTGTTGTTGCGGCAGACGATGGCCAGACGGTCGGCATCGGGATCGGATGCGATCACGAGGTCGGCGTTGAGCTTCGTTCCGAGTTTCATGCCCAAGGTCATAGCCTCGGCATTCTCAGGATTCGGAGAGACGACTGTCGGGAAGTTGCCGTCGATGACCATCTGCTCGGGCACTACGTGGATGTTCTGGAAGCCCCAAGAGCGCAATGCCATCGGGATGATCACGCGCCCCGTACCGTGCATCGGCGAGTAGACGATGTTCAGGTCTTTCTGGCGCAGGATCACATCCTGATCCACCATTGCCTCCTTCACAGCCTGGATATAGTCCCAGTCCATCTCACCGCCAATGGGGATAATCAGGTCTTTGTTGCCCTCGAACTTCACGTCCTCGATCTTCACCTTGTTCACCTCGTCGATGATACCCACGTCGTGCGGAGCCAGCACCTGTGCACCGTCGTCCCAATAAGCCTTGTAGCCATTGTACTCGCGGGGATTGTGCGAGGCGGTGACGTTCACACCGGCCTGACACTTCAGCTGACGGATGGCGAACGAGATCTCGGGCGTCGGGCGCAGACTCTCAAAGAGATACACCTTGATGCCGTTGGCCGAGAAGATGTCGGCTACGGTCTCTGCAAACATACGGCCGTTGTTGCGGCAGTCGTGACCCACCACCACAGCATTCTGCTGGTTGGGGAATGCCTTCAGGATATAGTTGGCAAAGCCTTGTGTAGCCATACCAACGATGTACTTGTTCATGCGGTTCGTACCAGCACCCATGATACCGCGCAGACCGCCGGTACCGAACTCCAAGTTCTGATAGAATGCGTCGATGAGCGCAGTCTTGTCTTCTGCGTCGAGCATGGCCTGAACTTCTTTTCTTGTCTCTTCGTCGAAAGATGGGCTGAGCCATTCCTTCGCCTTTGCCTCACACTGGGCAATCAACTGTGCATTATCTGCCATAATCCTTAATAGTTTTATTTGTTTTAGATTGAAAATTTAAATTCGTTCTACAAAGATACGACAATTTATTGATAGTAACGGGATTCGAGTTGACTGATGATGACTTTTTATGGAACTTTAACATGTTTCAACAGCTTGTCCACCTCATCAAACTGCTTTCCCATATTCAGGTTGAAATAGATGCGATAGAGCGCAGGTGCCCATTTCTCCTGCTGGTCGGGCGCCAGCTCGCGGTATTTCTCCATCAGCGGCAGTGCCTGCTGGTACATCTTGCGTATCTGCTTCTTGTGTTTCCGCGAGTCCATCCTCAGCGCGATGTTCAGACAGGCCGTCCCCGCATTGTAGTATGCATCGGCCATCTGGTCGTTCTGCGCGATGATCCGCTTGCTGTAGTCCAGGCACTCCGCATAGCGTCCCAAGTTCAGCAGCATCGTCGACTTCGCGAAGAGGAACAGCTCGTCCAGGCTGTCCGTCTGCAGCGCCTCGTCGGCAATGGCCAGCCCCTGTTCATAGTTGCCCTTCGACGTGTAGTAGTCCATCAGCCTCGGAAAGAAATAGTTCGATTGCGGACTCTTCCTGAATCCCTCCCAAAGCACCGACTCATACTTCATGTCGTCCTTCAGCATGCGCCACGACTCGGCGGCATACTGGAGCGTGAAGTCCATCTTCGTCGTGTCGCGCCGTGCCAGCTCGTGGTAGCGCAAGGTCAGCACAGGGTCGTTCATCCGGTAGCCGCAGTACGAGGCCCAGTAGGCAGCCTCCCCCATCCTATCGTCGCTGTTCATCAGGTCCTGCGACTCAAAGAGCGGCTGGCTGGCACAGTCGATATACTTCTCGAAGAAGTCGAAGGCCGTCTTGAAATCCTGTTTCCTCACGTAGTGCGCACCGCCGTAGAAGAGCTGCGGCCGATAGCCCGCCAGCCGTTCCGCATTCACCTTGCGGTACTGCGGACTCACCTTACCCTTCTTGTCGGGCATCATGTCAATCGAGTCCAGTCGCTCAGCCACGTCGAACATACGTCTGGTCAGTGAGAACAGCTTCACGGTGTCCACCTGCTCCTTCTTGTACATCTTCTCGTTCAGCTGGGCATACTGCATCTCCACCGCCTGCAGCCAGATGTCGTAGATACGCGTGTTCTCCTGATTGGCCGAATCCTTCAGCAGGTCGGTCATCAGCTTCTCCGCCTTGTCCAGATTCTTGCCGCTCTTCAGGATCGTACGCGCATCACCGATCTGCCGCCGCTGGGCAGCACATGCGAGTGCCAGTGTGATACAGAATATAGTAGTTAAGTTCCTGAGTCCAATCATTTCCACCTTATTATATATATATAAGCGGCTGCAAAGGTAACACAAAAAGAGATAGTAACCATCACCCCACCCGTTAAATTATGTCAAGATGCAGAAGATTGTGTCCCCACCGCCACCATTCACACTTTCAGGAGACCGATCTTCCTGCGGTTCACCTGCGAGGGCGGCCTCACGGCGAAGTGCAGCCAGATGCTGCCCCTGCCGTTCCGCTCTATCAACAGCTCATCCCAGTCCTGCTTCGAGATTATACATCATTACACCCTGCTCATCGCAATTGTCCGAGGGAACTAAAAATTTTTTAATTACTGCGGACAATTGCAATTCTCCACTTTCGCTAAGCTGTTTTAAATGGTAGATAATATCGGGAACTGTAACATTAAACAGTTCAGACATTCGCTTTTGTGAAAGCCATAACGTCTTGCCAGAAAACATCACAGACACATTCACCTTACCTGTACTGGAACGATAAATGAGTACATTTCCTTCAAAGCTTGTTGCCAATTCTGTTGATGTCATCTTGTTTGTAAAGAACTCCTTGGCTGCCTTCACTATGGGCTTCTTCTGGTCTGCATTAGAGGCAATGGCAATACAGGCAGTCCTTGAAAGTTTAATAGACTTCACTTGGCGCCAGCCGCCATTGTTCAGCTGAGCCATCTCCTCTATCTCGACCATGTGCTCCTTCAGATCCAGCCCCTTTTCTTGCTGTAGGAAGGTGGCAACCTTATCCATTAGTCGCTCGAAGTTCCAATACTTCTGATAGCCCATAAGACGTGCCAACTTACGTGAGTTCCACCACTCACGTCCCTCAGCATCTGTATCCTTGATGGCTTCAAAGGGGGGCTGCATCTCCTCAGGGGAGAACATTTCTATCTCGTTATTTTTATCTGACATACTTATTCAAATACTTGTCTTAATATTGCTTGTTTTAATGCGTCGCACTCCTGAGAAATCTTGTCGTAGTTCTCTTGGAGGCGATCAACCTTGGATTTGAGAGAGTCGAGAGTAGCTACGATAGACTGCTGCTCTTGCAAGGAAGGAAAATTTATTTTTATATCATTAATCATTCCAAATGATATTGCAGGCATTGCTGCGCCATTCATTTGTTTCTTTATTTCAGATTGAAAAGTTTTGGAATTCAACCACCAGAATAGATATTTAGACAATAATTTTATACCGTCTTTTATAGTTACCTTAAATAAATTATTAGCTAAAGTCCCTTCTAAACCTGTACAAATGTATCCTGTAGAAGCACCATATCGCACAATGGCAATACCATCTTTTTCTAACCAATATTTTCTATCTACAATCTGTACATACCTTGGAGGCTCATTACCTTGAGTGAAATCAATAATTCTTAAAAAACGAGTAAGTCCTTCGCCTTTATTTTCAAACTGATTAGATAAGGGAATTTGAATTCCTTGAGAAAAAATGCATATAGTTTTTAACGTATTCTCTTCCCAGTCTTCTTTTGGTTCAAGCATTTCTTTGAGGGATGCTTGGAAGAGGGCTTTGGCTTCATTGAGGGCTTTTTCTGCATTAGCCTTCATCGCATCTATCTTAGCAAAAGCAGAGTCAAGATAATCAACGATAGATTGCTGCTCAGACGGTATGGGTATTGGTATAATAACATCTTTTACAACCTGTTGTGTAAGGCTAGGAAGTGTCGTTCCTGTATTTTTACTTAGCCAATCAATACTGGTGATGAAATAGTAGATGAATTTACTACAATTTTCATCTTTTGGAGTAATACCAAAGGCTGTATCAACATTCCAAAATCTTTCTTCAATAAATTTCGGATTATTAATACTGCCCTTTCTACCTAGAATTGTTGTGCCAGCTTCACAAAGATAATCGGTAGCATAGCCCATAACAGTTCCGCCGCTTCCATAAATAGGATATTGTCCATCTTCAGAAAGAACATCTTTTTGGTTCTTTCCGTGTATAACGTTAGCGACTTCTCCTAGTTTCTTATATTCCCACCCTTCTTTCATACCTTTTTGTATTTTGGATTAGTTATATAGGTTTGTCCAGGCGCGTGACTCGGTTTGGTACGCAAAAGAATACCGTCTGCAACCATATCTGTAATGAAACGATTACGAATGTGCGTCACGGACTTTTGAAGCAACTGGGCTAATTCTTCAACAGAGTGTTCTACGATACAAGCCTCAATAATACATTCCTGTATTTGTTGTTCTGTCATTCGAGCCTTGACTTTTTTCTTGACTATTCTGTCAATAAGACGTTTGTTCTTTGCCAAATAGTCAGTTGCAATATTAGGAGCGGAAGTTGCAATATTAGCTCCAAGTTTAGTTGCATCATTGAATGCGTCATCTTGGCTGTTAATCAATGAGTTACCTGCAATTTTAGTTGCATCATTAGTTGCATCATTAGTTGCATCATTAGTTGCATCATTAGTTGCATCATTATCGCGCCAAATGGTAGTAACGAACTCGGCACTTAGATCAATCTCAGGTGCAAGAAGATGAGCCTCCTGCATCTTGCGGATGTTTTCTGTGATACCAGTTCCGTATTTTTCGATATACCCCATCTGGTACATCACTTCAGCCAGGTAGGGGTTGTGCGGATATGAACCGTGTTCCGTCATCAGATCGGCCTTGGTCAGTTCGACTGGCAGGGTTCCTGGATTGCGCACTACAATACGGTTGCGGAAGACAGAGACTTGCACACTTCCCTTGCTGTTATAGTCGCGATGCGCTACAGCATTCACAATGGTCTCGAAGATGACGGAGCGTGGTATCTCAAATTCAACCTCGTTTTGAGCATCCTCATTGCGCTGACCATAACGAACCGAAAGCTTTGACATCACCCAACTGGTGGCTTGGCTGATTTGTTCCGCCACACTACCTTCAAAAGTTTTGTAGTCCTCAATAGGCTTGACGGTCTCTGTGCCTAAGAACCAGGCGCATTTGACCACTGCTGTTGGGAAATAATATTGTGGGTCGTTGGCAAACATCAGCAACGCTCCATTACAGGGTTTGCCTTGTCGCAACAAGCGCAGATGACGAAGCACCTTTTCCGGCTCTGAGTCCTCATCCAGAGGGAATGCACGTTTTTTGCGGGCCTGATGTAGGAAGTCTTTGATTTTCTTTGCATCAATATCGGCCATAGAAACGTCATCGCGAGTCTGTTCGTCGAAGGTAAGGGTTTGGATGATGCCTTTGTATTTGAGGAAAGCATAAAGCGATTGCTTGACCAACGAAACCAGCACGGAGGGATTGGAGAAAACACGATAGGAGAGTTCGTTCTGTACCTTTCGGAAAAATCGTTCTTCACGCTCTTCGCGCTGCATATTATCCAAATCCTTGATAAATGCCACACGATAAGCATTTCCTTCGCCAGCAGCCAGATACTCCTTCTCGGTAGGAGATGGCTCGCCTGGCAATGCATTGCCATACCATTGCCCCACCAGCAAGAGATATACTTGACATGACGAGGCTTCGTCCAGATATAGTTGACGGGGATTGGTATCTTGGGCAGCAATCTGCTCGAAAATAAAAGGCTCGAAATACTGACTCATCAAATCGTCCTGACAAATGAAGTCATAGACACGTTGCCTCTCATTTGCGAATTCCGACTGAACGCTGCTTATGAATACTTTATATTTCGGCATAAGGCTTAATTCATTTTAATCAGTTCGTCAATAATGCATTTTGCCTCTGCGTTGAGTTGGACAATGCTTTCAAGAATCTCTTTTGCACTACGTTCATCTACCACCTCCACCTTATTAGGATTCTTCACGCTCAGGTCGCAAGCATCATCAAGGGTGCTGACATCCAGCGTCCACGAATGTTCACTCTCAGCCTGCGTCTTCTGCAAAGTGAGGAACTCTTCCATATCAGCCTCCGTCAATGGCTGTGTCTTGGTGAAATGCTTATCTACCTGATAGTACCAAATTTTCTCAGTTGGTTCGCCCTTGGTGAAGAACAAAACAACGGTCTTCACACCAGCACCCGTGAATACTCCTTGTGGGAGGTCAAGGATGGTGTGAAGGTTGCAGTTCTCTAATAGCATCTTTCTTATAGCGCTTGCATCTGCATTGCTTAGGAAAGTATTCTTAATGACAATACCCGCACGACCACCAGCCTTTAGCATCTTGATGAAGTGCTGCATAAACATGTAGGCTGTCTCAGAAGTGCGAATCTCAAAGTTCTGCAACACCTCGCCCCGCTCGTTACCACCAAAGGGAGGATTGGCAAGAATGACGTTCTTGCGGTCACTCTCCTGAATCTGACTGAGGTTCATGGCAAGGGTGTTTCCGTGAGTGATGTTTGGTGCTGACACACCATGGAATATCATATTCATGGTGGCAATGATATAGGGCAGACCTTTCTTCTCCTTGCCATAGAACGTTTCTTTCTGCAAGATATCATGGTCTTTCACGCTCTTGATCTTATCCTTCATATAGAGGAAAGCTTCACAAAGGAAGCCTGCTGAACCGCAAGCAGGGTCATAGACCGTTTCTCCTATCTTGGGATCAACCACCTTGATGATGCTACGAATCAATGGACGTGGCGTATAATACTCACCTCCATTACGTCCGGCATTACCCATTCGCTGGATGTTGCTTTCATAAAGCACCGTCATTTCGTGCTTATCCTCTGCACTTTGGAAATGGAGTTCATCAATCATGTTGATAATCTCACGCATATTGAATCCAGAGCGAATCTTGTTATGCAGCTCACCAAAGATTTCGCCAATCTTATATTCTAGCGTATCGGTAGATGCCGCAGTATTCTGGAAGTCCTTGAGGTATGGGAAAAGCTTCTGGTCAACAAACTCCACAAGGTCGTCACCACTCATGGCATTGACGGTATCCAACACCATCTTGCCCGTCTGAGGGTCACGCTTCTTAGGCGTGGCCCACTGGCTCCAACGATAGAAGCCCGAGACCAATCGCTTGTATGTTTTACCCTCAAGTTCGGCTTCATCCTCACGCTCCGTTTCAAGGTCATCGAGGTATTTCAGGAACAGCATCCATGATTTCTGCTCCAGATAATCCAACTCGCTACCACATCCCTGCTCCTTCCACAGGATTTGATCTATTGCCTTGAATGTATTTTCGTATTTCATAACTATCGTACATCATTATAGTCCCGGTTTCATATTCTAGATGCAAAGATAGGGATTTTCTGGCAAATCTCCAAATTATTTCGAGAGAAAAATAGGGGCGGAGATTGTCATGATTGTCATCTTGTCAATTGTCATTAAGGATTCCAGGTGTGCTCCAAAATGCTCACTATATATAAATAATTAAAATTATTTTTATATAGTGCCTAATTTTAACCCCAGCGGGAATTGTAAATGACAAATGACAAGATGACAAGATGACAACGGTGGGAGGTCGAAAACTGAAATGTGTCTTTTTGCGTGTCTTTTTTGAAGAATAATTTGCAGGACTTATGAAAAAGTTGTACCTTTGCAGTGTCAATGAAAAAAGACGAAATTTGCGGCCTAACTAGGGCGGAAGAATTCTCTAGTGCACGAGGTCGTTTTTCCTAACTATTCGCCAAAAATGAGTCTGATTCGGAGATGAAGAAAATAATTTACACTAACAATTAACAATTTATTAACCCTTTAAAAGAATTAAGATTATGGCATTGAAAGTAAAAGCAGTAGAAAAGTTGGTAAAGTTCAGTAAGACCGATCCTGGCGTATGGCGTTACGTGATGTCTCCTGAGTTGTACATCGCTCTGGCACAGGACAAGGTGATCCGTGAGGCAGCCCTCCGCAGCGGCGTGAGCAAGGGCGTGATGAAGGCCTGTTGGGATGCAGCCGGTGAGGTGATCAAGGCTTGGGCGACCGAAGGTCACAGCGTGGCTCTGCCCGGTCTGGGAACCATGCGATTCGGCCTGCGCGCCAAGAGCGTTGAGGACGTGAACGACGTGAAGACCTCGCTCATCAAGAGCCGCCGTATCATCTTCACCCCGGCGCAGGAGCTGAAGGACGAGCTGGCCGACACGGCAATCCAGATCACGTGCTACGACCGCACGGGCAAGGAGGTGAAGCGTGTGACCTCGGCTGACGCCGGCACCGTGGAGGATCCTGAGAATACCGAGAACACGGAGAACACCGAGAATCAGGGCACGAACAGCGGTTCGAACGATAACCCCGGTTCGAATGACAATCCGGGTTCGAACGACAACCCAGGTAGCGACGACAATCCTTAATGCGGCGGGTAGCGTATGAAAAAGCAGCGGATTATTGAGCTGGCGGTGAAGATGATAGTAGCTGCGCTCACGGCCTTCCTAACGGCCATCACGACCACGAGTTGTCTCGGGCATGGCCCGATTGTGTTCTAAGCAAGAGCGGCAGACTCCGGATGAAGGAGGGCTGCCGCTCTTTGGTGTCACATGGGGAGAATACATTGTGACTGTCACAGATTCTTCACTGACCCCGCTGTTTCTTCTTATAGACGCCCAGATCTACTTTATACATCCCGACGACATCGGCGGTCTCAATGTTTGACGGGCTGACCTCTTTGACCTTGACGGGAGGAACGACGCTTACCCATTTGAAGATGGATACTGGCCTTTTGCGATTGGACATGCCGCCATAGATGTTGTCCTTGGTGAGGGGGATGCCTGCTCTCTGAATGTCTTTGACCAGATCGTTGTAGAACTTGTCGGCTTCGCTTTTCGTGTTGAAAAAGAAGTCGTACCAGATCCTGTCGTCCATCCAGTCGTAGAAACAGATGCCGATGGCGACGCCGCGATAGCAGTAGTCGAAGCTGCTGCTGGCATGAAGACCGGGGGAGCCGTTGATGGTTTCGCAAGAGCCGAAGGTGTTCTCCACTTCCTGCCAGGCGAGTTCTCGCTTGGACATGTCGGCGGTGATGCACGTGAAGGGGAAATAGAGCAAGTCGTGGATGGTACGCTCCCTGTTTTCAATGTCTGTAGGAGCTGTCGGTGCTTTCAGTGTGCCTGTGCCGGCTTGTGCGAACGACAATACAGGCGACAGAAGCAGGAGAACCGGAAGGAGTTTTCTGATGTTCATATCTGTCATCTTTTGAAGTGCAAAGATAGTGTAAATCGTGCAAATAGCAAAATTTTCTGGGATATAAATCGAGATTTGTTTGGCATTTCGCTCAGTTATTCGTAACTTTGTGCCCGAAAACTAAATGAATTGGAATATGAAGAAAGTATTATTGACAGTGGTTCTGCTGACGGTGACGATGACGCTCGCCTCGTCGTGCAAGCAGAACACTAAGGCTGCGGAGGCTGCTGCCGCTGCGGCTGAACAGCCGGAGACGGCTTCGAACGAAGGGATGGCTCCCGACTTTGAACTGCCCGACCTGCAGGGTAACAAGCTGGCGCTCTCGTCGCTGAGGGGGAAATATGTGGTGCTCGACTTCTGGGGCTCGTGGTGCATCTGGTGCGTACGCGGTATCCCCAAGATGAAGGAGTACTACGCCAAGTACAAGGACAAGATGGAGATACTGGGCATCGACTGCCGCGACTCGGAGGTGAAATGGAAGGCTGCTGTGGAGCAGCACGGGCTTCCCTGGCTGCAGGTGCGCTGTTCAGACGAGGAGCTCCCGACCATCGGGCATCTGTACGGTATTGAGGGATTCCCCACGAAGGCAGTGGTAGATCCCGAGGGCAAGCTACTGAAGGTGGTGGTAGGCGAGGATCCGGCGTTCTACACCTATCTCGACGAGCTGTTCAAATAAGCGCAGACACAATAATCCCCCGCCAAAAGTGACGGGGGATTACTATGTTCAATAGGCGTGATCGGTCTGGATCTCCTCACGGGTGAGCTTCTTCTTGTCGATGGCATACCAGCAGTAGACGATGTAGGCCAGCACGAAAGGCACGAGCAGGGAGACGTAGAACATCGTGCGTAGGGTGAACTCGCTGGAGCAGGAGTTGGCCAGCGTCAGCGACGACTGCAAGTCGGCTGTCGAGGGATAGTAGGCTGTGTGGTTCCAAGCGCAGCAGAGCAGCAGGGCGAGCACGGTGAGTACCGTTCCGATGCCTGCGGGCCAAATTCCTTTGTTTTTGAAGTTTGAAGTTTGACCTTTGAAGTTTATGATTTCTGATCCGATTCCCCAGAGCACGAGGACTACACCTATTAATAATATAACGAGCAGATACCACATGTCGAGGAAGTTGTTCAGGTATTTGTAGGGCTTCATGTAGATGATGCCCTCGTCGTTGTAGGCATAGCCGTCTTTCAGCAGCACGTGGACGAGATAGGCCACGAAGAGGATGAGGAAGGGGACGGCTGCTCCGATGAGACGGACACTGCCGCGGCTGCGGATGTCCTCGTCGTCGACATTGTTCATGACGTAGAGGATGCCCAGCACACGGGCGAGGAAGACTACGGCGAAGCCGAGCACGAGCACCCAGGGGTTGAGCAGGGCATCGAGGCCGTGGGAGGCGTTGGCCCAGTGGCTGATGACGGGGGTGATGGCTCCGGCATCAATCAGATTGTTCTTCTCGACGATGAAGTTCGAGCCCTCGAAGAAGGTGGCGACGGCACCGCCGAGGAGCAGCGGGCCCACGATGCCGTTGAGCGTCAGGAAGAACTGGAACGTGCGCGGCCCGAGCAGGTTGCCGATCTTGTTCTGGAACTCGTAGCTGACGGCCTGCAGCACGAATGTGAAGAGGATGATCATCCAGAGCCAGTAGGCTCCGCCGAAGCTCGTGGAGTAGAACAGGGGGAAGGAGGCAAAGAAGGCGCCTCCGAAGGTGACGAGGGTGGTGAAGGTGAACTCCCACTTGCGCCCCGTGGAGTTATAGACGAGGCGGCGGCCCTCCTCGGTGGAGCCCAGAGAACGGGCCACGGAGTTGGCTCCCTGCACGAACAGGAGGAATACCAGTAGCGCTCCTAACAGGGAAACGACGAAGCACCAGTAGTGCTGTAAAAAAACGTATGTCATAACTTTACTTTTTTACTTTTTTACCTTTTTACCTTTCCACATATTCCGGTCCCTTCTTAATCTGCTTCAGCAGGATACTGATCTCAACGGCGAGCATGGTCGTAAAGAGGATGAGGAAGAGGAAGAACGTGATGGCGACGCTCGACGACTGGAGGTCGCTGACGGCAGCCCACGTGGGCAGCATGTCCTGGATGGTCCAGGGCTGGCGTCCGAACTCTGCCACGAGCCAGCCGCACTCAGAGCCGATATAGCCCAGCGGGATCAGCAGGATGGCCAGCCAGTAGTGCCAGCTGTTCAGCTTGGTGACATCCTTCTTGTAGGTCATGAACAGCACGACGGCGAAGAAGAGGATGAACAGACAGCCGAGCCCCACCATGATGCGGAAGGCCCAGAAGTTGACGGGGATGAAGGGCACGATGTCGGTCTTGTCCTTGATATAGCCGTAGCCGAAGTAGGGCATGTTTTCGCTGAGTGTTGAGAGCTGGGCGTTGAGCGTCGTCTCGTCGGCACCCTCGGCTTTGGCCTTACGGTAGGCTGCCAGCGTCTCGATGGCCTTCCTGCCCCGTGCGATCTTCTCGTCGACAGAGGGCACCACCTTGCCGTCGGGCGTGGTGTAGCCGTTCAGGATGTCGTTGATGCCAGGCACGTAGCCCTGAGGATCGTTTGTGGCCATGATGGAGAGTCCGTAGGGGATATCGAGCTTCAGGGGAGCCTCGGCCTCGTTCTGATAGTCGGGCTGGCAGAAGGGATTCACCCAGGCAATGGCTGTCAGGCCCTGCTCTGTTCCGCCATTGTAGAGTGCCTCCATAGCAGCGAGCTTCATGGGCTGTACCTCAGCCACATCCATGCCCGACTTGTGGCCGGTGGCACCAGCCAGCAGGGCTGCTACGAGTCCTACGCCGGCTCCGATCTTCATGCTCTCGACGGCCAGCTTCGTATGGCGCTTCTTCAGCAGATACCAGCAGCAGACGCCCACGCAGAAGACGGCACCGATGATCCAGGCAGAGGTGACGGTGTGACAGAACTTCGAAACGGCAAAGGGCGAGAGTGCCACCTCGGCAAAGGAGACCATCTCGTTGCGCATGGTGTCGGGATTGAACTCACAGCCCACGGGGTACTGCATCCACGCGTTGGCCACGAGGATCCACCAGGCGGAAATCGTGGCACCGAGGCCCGTGAGCCAGGTGGAGGCGAGGTGGAAGCCTGGCGACACCTTCTTCCAGCCGAAGAACATCACAGCCACAAAGGTAGATTCCATGAAGAAAGCCACGATACCCTCGACAGCCAGGGGGGCTCCGAAGATATCGCCAACGAACCAGGAGTAGTTGCTCCAGTTGGTTCCGAACTCGAACTCGAGGATGATACCCGTGGCGACACCCATGGCGAAGTTCACACCGAAGAGCTTCTGCCAGAATTTGGCAGCGTCTTTCCAGAACTCATCCTTCGTGCGATAGTAATTGGTCTCCACGATACCCATGATGACCGCCAGTCCGAGGGTCAGGGGCACGAAGAGCCAGTGATAGATTGCCGTGAGGGCGAACTGCGCTCTCGACCAGTCGATCGTTCCGGCATCAATGTCTAAGAATAAGTGATTGAACATAAGCGATAATATTTACGATTTACGGATTTACGATTTACGATTTTATTTGGGGGCGCGGTCGGTGAGCTCGGTGGCTACGAAGCCTGCCTCGTCGCCGTCGGCATGCTGCTTGAGGAAGTTGGGGAAGAAGAAAATCTTGAGAACAACGAAGATAATGAATAGCTTGATGAGGATAATAGCCCAGAGCGTACGACCGAGGCGCATGGAGCGGAAACCGTCGTAATAGAGGTCGTAGACTCGATAGAGAAAACTATCCTTTCGCATAGGCAGCAGTTAAATTTTGACTCTGCAAATATACGCTAATTCTTTCTAACTTCCAAATAATTGGATAACAAAACTGCAAAAAATGTTCGAAATTTCAGTAATTATATTAAAAATGATATTTCTGTCTTCATTGAGTGGCCGTTTTCTTTTGTTTTTTCATCAAAATGTCTTAATTTTGCACCCGATATTCGATAACAGGAATGAACAAGAAATTAATCATATTGCTCGTCGTCTTGATTCTGGCTCTTGTAGCCGGTATCGCCTGGCTGTTCTATAATCTGGAGGAACAGAAGCAGGTGAACCAGGACATGCAGGAACTGGCAGCGCTCGACAAGCAGGAGATGGAAAACGAATATGAGCGTTTCGCCTTGCAGTACAGTGAGATGAAAACGCAGATCAACAACGACTCGATCATCGCACAGCTGACGCAGGAGCAGATGAGGACGCAGCAGCTGCTCGAGGAGCTGAAGCAGGTGAAAGCCTCTGACGCCCGCGAGATTGCACGTCTGAAGAAGGAGCTGGCCACGGTGCGTGCCGTGCTGCGCGACTATGTGATGCAGATAGACTCGCTGAACCGGCTGAACGAGAGCCTCAAGGAGGAGAATACCCGTGTGAATGCAGAGCTGGAGCAGAAGACCGCCCAGGTGGCAGGACTGAGCCACGAGAAGGCCTCGCTCTCGGAGAAGGTGGCCATCGCCGCCCAGCTCGATGCCACGAATATCGTGATGCAGATGCTCGACAAGAAAGGCAAGCCTGCCAAGAAGCTGAAGGACTGCCGCCAGATGAAGGTAGGCTTCACCATCGCGAAGAACGTGACGGCCTCGAACGGTAACCGCACGGTCTATGTGCGTATCCAGAATCCCGGCGGCAACACACTCTCGGGCGGCGGAACGTTTGCCTATGAGAACAAGACGCTGGAGTGCTCGATGAAGAAGATCATTGAGTATACGGGTGAGGAGACGCCCGTGACCACCTACTGGAACGTGACGCAGATGCTGGAGGCCGGAGACTACCGCGTGAGCATCTTTGCCGACGGGAATATGATAGGCAGCAGAACTTTCAGTTTTAAATAGTTTGGAGTAATATTTAAAGTTTAAAGATAGAATGAACAGGAAAGGATTAAGGCTGGTAAAAGGCTGGGTGAAATGGTTTTTACCTTTTTACCTTTTAACTTTTTTACCTTTCACGGTTGGTGCACAGCGGGTCCTGTCGCTTGACAGCTGCAGGCAGATGGCCTTGCGCAACAACAAACAGCTGGGTATCTCCAGGCTGAAACAGAATGTGGCCGCCAATGTCCGCAAGTCGGCTCGTACGAAATACCTGCCACATGTAAGCGCTGTCGGCTCGTATGTACACACCAGCGACGAGATCTCACTGTTGAGCAACGCTCAGAAGCAGAGTCTGCCCAACCTCGGTACGGAAGTGGTGGCTGGCATGCAGCCGCAGATGCAGGGCTTTGAGACCTCGTTCTCGCAGATGGGACAGGCCTTTGTGCAGTTGGGCGTGCCCGCAGGGGATGTGCAGCAGATGATGGGCGGCTTGAAGCAGAACATGCAGGGAAGCATGGCGGCTCTCGAGGGTCTTCTGAATGCCGAGGGCCAGAAGATCGTGGATGCCCTGCGTACGGACACCCGAAACATCTTCGCCGGCTCGATCATGCTGACGCAGCCCATCTTCATGGGCGGAAGCATCATCGCCATGAACAAAATGGCCGACCTCAACGAAGACCTGGCTGAGAACTCGCTGAATGCCCGCCTTCAGAACACGCTATACGGCATTGACCAGGCATACTGGATGGTCATCTCGCTCTGCCACAAGCAGAAACTGGCTGAGAGCTATCTCGGACTGGTGAAGAAACTGGATGGTGATGTGAAGACGATGATCGAAGAGGGCGTGGCGACGAAGAGCGACGGCCTGAGCGTAGAGGTGAAAGTGAACGAGGCGGAAATGGCCCTGATGAAGGTCAACGACGGACTCGTGCTCTCACGGATGCTGCTGAACCAGCTCTGTGGCATACCTCTGGATGAAAAGGTGGTGCTGGCTGATGAGCAGGCAGACAATATTGCTGTCGTAGAGCTGACGCCCGTGCTGAATGTGGAGGCTGCGGTGGAAAACCGTCCGGAACTGAAGATGCTGCAGAACTCGGTGGACATCTCGAAGCAGACCACGAACGTGCTGAAGGCAGGCAATCTGCCACAGGTGGCACTGACGGGCGGCTATGCAGTGAGCAATCCTAATTTGCTCAACGGCTTCCAGAAGAAGTTCGGCGGATTCTGGAACGTGGGACTGATGGTGCGCGTGCCGCTATGGAACTGGGGTGACGTGATGTACAAGGTACGTGCCTCGAAAGGCGCCACCTCGATTGCCAATCTTGAACTGGCAGAGGCCCGCGAGAAGATAGAGCTGCAGGTGAACCAGAGCACCTTCAAGGTGGAAGAGGCCAATAAGAGACTCACGATGGCGCAGGCCAACATACAGCGTGCCGACGAGAATCTGCGCACGGCCAACCTCGGATTCAGCGAGGGTGTCATCTCGCCCACCACGGTGATGGAAGCACAGACGGCATGGCTGCAGGCACAGTCGCAGAAGATCGACGCCGAGATTGATGTCAAACTGTCGCAGGTGGACCTCCAGAAGTCGCTCGGAATCCTCCAATAAATCGTAAATCAGTAAATCGTAAATTCGTAAATCATAAATAATATGTCAGCAAAAAGTCAACATAACAATATTTTACTTGCCATCGTAGGTTTCGTGGCAGTTGTGATTATTGTAGCGATCATCGGTTTCCTGGCCCTCGACCGTGAGCCCAACGTGATACAGGGTCAGGTGGAGGTTTCCGAGTATCGTGTGTCGAGCAAGGTGCCTGGTCGTATCCTCGAACTCCGTTTCAAGGAGGGCGACTTTGTGAAGGCTGGCGATACCCTCGCCATCCTCGACGCCCCTGAGGTGCTTGCCAAGATGGAGCAGGCCCGTAGTGCCGAGAATGCCGCTGCCGCCCTTGAGTTGAAGGCTCAGAACGGTGCCCGTAAGGAGCAGATCCAGGGTGCCTTCTCAGTGCTCCAGCAGGCCAAGGCCGGCTACGAGATCGCCGAGAAATCGTATAAGCGCGTTCAGCGGCTCTACGACGAAGGCGTGATGAGTGCTCAGAAGCGTGACGAGGCCCTTGCCAACTATAAGGCCATGGAGGCGCAGATGAAAGCCGCCCAGAGCCAGTATGACATGGCAGTGAACGGTGCCCGCATGGAAGACAAATTGGCCGCTGCCGCTCAGGTGGGCCGTGCCAAGGGTGCCGTGCAGGAAGTAAACTCCTATATCCACGAGACGGTTCAGATAGCCCAGAAGGAGGGTGAGGTGAGCGATGTCTATCCCAGGGTTGGTGAGCTCGTAGGCACGGGTTCTCCCATCATGTCGATTTCGATGATGGATGACATGTGGGGCACGTTCAATGTGCGTGAGGACCAGTTGAACGGCATGCAGGTAGGCTCGGAGTTCACAGCTTTCGTTCCAGCCTTCAACAAGGATATCAAGATGAAGGTCTACTACCTGAAGGATCAGGGTTCGTATGCCGTATGGAAGGCTACGAAGGCCAACGGACAGTACGACCTGAAGACGTTCGAGGTAAAGGCGCGTCCGGTGGAGAAGATTGAAGGTCTCCGTCCTGGTATGTCGTTGATCATCAAGAAGTGAGAGGTAAGAAGTGAGATATCTTTGTAATATATGGCAGATAGCGAAGCGTGAGATGAAGATTCTTATGAAGAATCCCATCTACATGTGCTGTATGCTCGTGTTTCCGTTGCTGACGATGCTGTTCTTCACCATGTTGCTGAATGAAGGCGTGCCTCAGGAGATGCCGGTGGGTGTGGTCGATCTCGATAATACCTCCACGTCGCGGGCACTGGTTCGTCGTCTCGATGGTTTCCAGAGTTCCCGTGTGGTGGCGCATTATGCGTCTGTCGCAGAGGCCCGTCATGCCATGCAGGAGAATGAGATTTACGGATTCCTGTACTTCCCTAAGGGAACTACCGACAATCTCCTCTCCGCCCGTCGCCCGAAGATCTCTTTTTATTATAGTAATATTTCGCTTGCGGGAGGTTCCATGGTGATGAAGGATCTGAAGACCGTCGCCACGCTTGGCTCAGCGGCTGTAGGTCAGGCCACGATGCGTGCCAAGGGTTTTACGCCTCAGCAGATACAGACATTCCTGCAGCCCATCCGTATCGACCTCCATCAGATTGCCAATCCTTGGAGCAATTACAATATGTATCTATCCGCCGTCTTCGTGCCTGGTGTGATGATGCTCTTCATGTTCCTCATCTCGGCCTATTCCCTCGGTATGGAGCTGAAGTTCGATCGCGGCAAGGAGTTGATAGCGAAAGCCGACGGTAATATCGTTGTTGCGATACTGGGTAAATACCTGCCTCAGGCACTGGTGTTCCTCGTGCTGATATTCCTCTACGAATTCTATATTTATCATGTGCTCCACTTCGCTCATGAAGGGGGTGTGGGGTCAATCGTCCTGCTGGCTGTGCTGCAGGTGTTTGCCTCCATCGGCTTCGGCATCTTCATTTTCGGACTGATGCCGTCGTTGCGCATGTCGATGAGTATCTGTTCGCTGTGGGGTGTGCTCGGCTTCTCGCTGGCAGGCTCCGCCTTCCCCGTGATGGGTATGGATACGCCGATACAGGCGCTCACGTGGCTCTTCCCACTGCGCCATTATTATATGTTGTATCAGATTACGGTGTTCAACGGCTTCCCGCTCATCGACGCGTGGTTCCATTTCTTGGGCCTCATCGCCTTCACGCTGCTGCCCTGGTTTGTCATCCGTAAGATTAAAAATGCAATGCTGACGTATGTCTATATACCGTAAATTATTAAAATGGCTTGATGATGCCGCTTACGTGTGGCGTTATGAACTGCGGCAAGTGCTCCGCGATGAGGGTGTGCTGCTGTTCTGCATCGTGGTGCCCCTCGTCTATCCCCTTCTTTATTCGTGGATATACAACAATGAGCATATCCATGAGGTGCCTGTGGTGGTGGTCGACAAGTCCCACTCCCAACAGTCGCGCCAGTTCATACGGATGTGCGACGCCTCGGCAGATGTGCACGTTGCCTACTATGCTGAGGATCTCGACGATGCCCAGTCGCTTGTCAGCCGTCAGGTGGTAAAGGGCATCTACTATATCCCAGAGGATTTTGGCACTAACCTCAACCGGATGCAGCAGGGCACTATCAGCGTGTATTGTGACATGGCGCTGATGCTCACCTATAAGGCCATTTATCAGACGGCGATGGCCGTCAGTCAGCAAATGGGTGCCCAGATACAGACCAAGCTTTCTGGCAACTATACCGCCCGCGAAGACGTTATTACCACCAGTCCCCTCGATGTCGAGGAGGTGGCGATGTTTAATCCTCAGGGCGGCTATGGCACTGCCGTGCTTCCCGCCGTGCTGATGTTGATCATCCAGCAGACCCTCGCCCTCGGCATTGGTCTTGCTGCAGGAACGGCTCGTGAGAGTAACCGTTATGGTGATCTGGTACCAATCCATCCCAGTTACGGTGGAGTAGGGCGTATCGTCAGCGGTAAGGCGCTCTGCTATCTGATGGTTTATGCCGTCATGAGCACGTACCTTGTTGTGACGGTACCGAAGTTCTTCAGTTTCATCCATATGGCGCCCTGGCAGAACCTGCTGCAGCTGATGATACCCTATCTGTTGGCATGCGTATTCTTTGGCATGACGGTATCGTGTCTGGTACGTTATCGTGAGAACGTCATCCTGCTGATGGTATTCGTGTCCTTGCCGTTGCTTTTCCTGACAGGTGTCTCCTGGCCTCAGTCTTCTATCCCTGGTTATCTGCAGGGTGTGTCGTGGCTATTCCCCAGCACCTTCGGCGTCAGGGCTTACCTCCGTCTGAACAGCATGGGCGCTTCGATAGGCGATGTGTCGTTCGAATTGCGCTGCCTTTGGATTCAGGTCGCTGCCTATCTTGGTGCTGCCTGTCTGGTCTACGGTCATCAGATCCGTATCTCTAAAGCCCATGCCAAAGAGCGGCTGCAGTATCTGCGTAAGAAACGGGAAGTGCACAAGCAGATGAAACAAGTCACCATCAAGCATTCATAAAATAATCCCTCGATTCCGAGGGATTTTTCATGTCTGTTACTGCATGTCGTAGACCACTTGCATGAGCCGTTTGCCGAGATCGTCGGCCTGCTCCATGGTCTGAGCCTCGCTGTAGACACGGATGATTGGCTCAGTATTCGACTTTCGCAGATGAACCCAACGGTCGGGGAAGTCGATCTTTACACCGTCTATGTCGTTAACCTGTGCGCTGGTGTCTTTGGAGAACATGTCCTTGACCTTGACGAGAATAGCATCAACATCGGTCTCGGGGGTGAGGTCGATGCGGTTCTTGGCAATCTGATAGTCGGGGAAGGTCTTGCGGAGTTCGCTGACGGTGCAGCCCTTCTGGGCCAGACTGGAAAGGAAGAGCGCAATGCCAACGAGGGCATCGCGGCCGTAGTGGCTCTCAGGATAGATCACTCCGCCATTGCCTTCACCACCAATGACGGCACCAACCTCCTTCATCTTAGTGGTGACATTCACCTCGCCTACGGCTGCAGCGGTGTACTGGCCACCATGCCTAACCGTCACATCACGCAGGGCACGGGTAGATGAGAGATTGGAGACGGTGTTGCCCACAGTGTGGCTAAGCACGTAGTCGGCCACACTGACGAGGGTGTATTCTTCGCCGAACATCGTACCGTCTTCGCAGATAAAAGCAAGACGGTCTACGTCGGGATCGACAACGATACCAAGGTCGAAGCCTCCCTGCTTCATCTTGTCCATGATGCCTGAGAGGTTTTTCTCCAAGGGCTCTGGATTATGGGCGAAATCGCCTGTACACTCAGCGTTGAGAATCTCATAGTCAACACCGAGCTGCTTGAAGAATTCTGGAAGGATGATGCCGCCCACCGAGTTGATGGTATCAGCACAGACGCGGAAGCGGCGCTGACGGATGGCCTCACGGTCGACGAGTTTCAAGTTGAGAACGTCATCGATATGGCGCTGGTTGAAAGTGTCATCAATCGTGCAGGTACCCAGATGGTCGACTTCTGCATAGTTGAAGTTCTCGGCTTCTGCCAGGCGAAGCACCTCTGCACCGTCGGCAGCCGTCAGGAACTCGCCTTCGCGGTTCAGCAGTTTCAAGGCATTCCACTGGCGGGGGTTGTGTGAGGCGGTGATGATAATGCCACCGTCGGCACCCGACATGCGGACAGCCAGCTCTGTGGTGGGAGTGGTGGCGTAGCCGATGTCAAGCACATCGTAGCCCATACCCATGAGGGTTCCTACCACGACGTTGC